>R03__coassemble_115_pt1 | contig 50699 bp, 39 predicted proteins | sample R03__metabat2_high_PE_019 | metagenome-assembled genome bin R03
CGGCAAACATTGTCTCAGGCTCCCAGCCAAGCTCGGCCTTGATCTTATCGGGGGCTATGGCGTATCTTCTGTCGTGACCCTTTCTGTCCTGAACGTAAGTGATCAGATTATAGTTAATATGCTCAAGCCTGGGATCGTCCTTTGGAAGCATCTCGGCAATCGTATCTATGATTATCTTGACGATCTCAATGTTCTGTTTTTCATTGTGACCGCCGATGTTGTATTTCTCACCTATACGGCCCTTTTCAAGCGCCATGTCGATTCCCTTGGCATGATCCATTACATAGAGCCAGTCACGAACGTTCTTGCCGTCACCGTATACCGGAAGTTTCTTGCCGGTAAGCACATTGTTGATGATCAGCGGTATCAGTTTCTCAGGGAACTGATAAGGTCCGTAGTTATTGGAGCAGTTTGTGATAACTGCCGGGAAATGGTAGGTATCAACATATGATTTTACGACAAAATCAGAGGCTGCCTTTGATGCTGAATAAGGGCTATGGGGATCATAAGGGGTTGTCTCGTAGAAATACTCACCCTCTTTTTCCAGAGAACCGTAAACCTCATCAGTTGATACATGTAAAAATCTCTTATCCTCTATGAAACCGTCCTCGGTCATCCATGCGTTCTTGGCACAGTCAAGTACAACAAGCGTTCCCAAAACATTGGTATGAATGAATATCTCAGGATCCCGAATACTTCTGTCAACGTGGGACTCTGCCGCAAAATGAACCACTCTGTCAATGTCATGCTCTCTGAAGATTGCGGAAATAGCTTCCCTGTCGCAGATATCGGCCTTAATAAACATATAGTTGGGCTGCTTCTCAATATCCGCAAGATTTTCAAGATTTCCCGCATAGGTTAACAGGTCAACATTGATGATGCGTATATCATCACCGTATTTATCAAACATATAGTGAATAAAATTCGAACCAATGAATCCGGCGCCGCCGGTTACGAGATAAGTCTTCAAGTCATACTCCTCCATGATTTTGCATAATTATATGAAATTTTACCACAAAAATGACTTTAGTACAACCAAGCCTAGTTTATGCGGTAAAGATTGTAGCCGCATATTGTTTCAATGAATTCAGCTGCATATCTGGGGCCTGCGCCGTGATCTGACAGATAAATGGCCTTCCTGTCAGGACAGGTATTGTCAACCAGAATAACATTATCCCCATGCTTTAAGGCATCAAAGGGATCCTCATAGCCGTATTTTGAGACGATATCCTTCATTATCGGCGAGGCAGTCAGCCATCCGCCGGTTGAGACAAAATTATCAAGAGCCCCCTGTTCAACAGGATTAAAAACATCGTAAGTGTACTGGTTTGCCGCCGTAAACGTGTCAAGTACAAAAAGTGTATCCTTTTTTTCCTCCATATACATCTGAAGTACTGTAAAATCTTTTTCATTCCTTAGATAACTTTGGTAGTCAAATTCATTGCCCAAACGTTCACTGAATGAGGCAAAAGCCACAAGGCCTATCCCAATTGCAATTGTCAGGGTTGCGGTTTTACTCATGGAAGATCGTTTTCTGCCTCCGGATTCATAAAAGTCGTCGTCCCACACTGCATAGAACAGTAGCAGCATTACAAATCCCCCAAGCAGTGTTGAATATATAAGTCTGTGATTCCAACGGCCGGAAAATTCATAATAAAATGACATAAGTGTAACCAAAAATGCCTCTCCAAAGGCCGTTAAAAATCCAAGAGAAAACGATCTTGAGGATATAAGTATGATCAAAAGCATCATTCCAAAGGCCAGAACAATGGGGGACAGGCGGAATACATCATTATAAATGTCCGCTACCCATGCCTTTATCAGATCTATATCGATTTTCCTGCCATCTATCGCCGTAATTGCGTTATACAGATCAATATCAACCACGCTTTCATCTGCATACTGATGCGTCAGATACAAATATGCGTCATTTTCCGAAATTCCAAGTTCTGAAAGTTCATCACCGTATTTATCATACTCAAGATTAAAATATTTGTAGTCGGCAATCTGGGTTCTGGCCTCGTTATAATCGCAGAAGTAACTCCAGCCGGGATTCGAATTGTAGACAGCATTATCAACAAATGTACATAAAAGCAGCACAACGAAAACCGGAACAATATAACACACATATGGAACCATCTTCCTAATCCCCGTCTTTGAAATTTTACAGATAAAATCGAAAAATGCGGGAATAAGGGCAAGTACAACCCCTATGTAAAAGGCACTATCCCTAAGGAGCATCCCATATAGCAGCAAAATGTATCCCATAACCAAAACAAATCTTTTTCCCTTTTTCGAAAAAGGAATGATCATCGATGCGGGGACACGATATTTCAAGTGAAGGTGATGCAGGATTGCGTAAATACCCACAGCAGATATGAATACTGCATTTTTGGTATATTGAAATGAAACATACAGTTCATAAAAACACGCAAGTTCCATAAAAACAGCCATCATGTGGCCGTTTCTGTAATGCGCCAAAACGTATGACGCAATTATCATAGCCAGAAAGACAAACAGGTACTGAAGCACCGTGTGCCATCTCACCCCGGATATAAGGATAGACAATCCTTCCGTAAGCTTACCCAGTATCACATTACAGTAGACCATATGATAGTCATGCTTTCCGAAGGCACCCTCCGTTATAAGGGCAAGGGTCACGTCATCATTCTCCTCAAAAAACGGTCTGTAGACTATTGTTCCCAGAAAAAGGGTCAGAAAACTGCTTATAAGGGAGAACAGTATTGGTGTTTCCCCGATTTTTTGCATTAAGCTTTTAAGCTTACTCATAAAACCTCCGAAGCGTAATAATATATTCCGTAAATAACCGGAGCGACATACATGCCCAGCATTAAAAGTGACCAGGCAGCAGTGTAGATTAGGGGCAATACTCTGTCCACTGAATCTTCACGCCTTATAAATTCAAATGACAGGGCCGCATATTTAGCAGGTCTGTGCTTTCTATAATATACAGAAAAAAATAAAACTGTCAGTGCGCCTATCGCAGATACAAGGCTTATGATAATGCCCACCTTCATGTAAGGGGGAAAATATTTAAGTAACACGGTATTTTGCCCGTCAGTTAAAGGGACGGCCATAAATAAACCATCGATTTTCGTTATTTCGGTCTTAACTCCGTTAACCTGTGCGCTCCAGCCATTATCGCATTTTATGGGAAGGAGCAGATATTCCCCTGATCTTCCGCTGACCACGGCATTAAGGTAACTTCCTCCGGCACTGAATTTCATTTCATCAGACCTGTTGGAATAGTAGCTGCATAAGTTCCCCAAAGCATCTATGTCAATTGTAAATATTTCAAAGTTATAGTCCGCTTCATCAGAGTTCTCATCCATTTCAACCTTCACATCAACTGTTTCGTCTTCAAAGCATCCCATTAAAAGGGCATTATTGTTAAAATGGGCTGAGTAAAGCGTATTATCAGGTTCGTGGAGCGATGGTACCGGCACAAGATTTCCGTTCACATATATCTGAGCGTTCTTTCTTTCGGAATCAATGCATTTTCCTGTAATATAAAGAGCTTTCCTGCCCTCTATTTCAATGCCGCATCCACTATACAGATCTCCGTATTCTACCCTGTCGGCGATTGTCCCGGCCGTCATATCTTCAGGACATATTGCGTTGTAGAACGCATTGGCCATTTCAGTTGTATCGGAAGATGCTGTTAAGGCTTCAAGCTCATCCTCGCCTCTGATGATCGTTCCAAAGGGTAGAACATACCTGCAGTTATAAAGCCCATAGGTCTTTGTCGTGTTACTCTCATGGTCTATAACCGTTTCAGCCTCGTCCGCCTTCTCATACAGCATCTCATCCTGAGGCACGAAGGTTAAAACCTGGGTCTCATGGAGCAGGGCATCAAAGAAAGCATTTCCCCCCGCATCAAGAAGCCTTGTATACTGGCTTGAGTAGCCCATATTTGCCGCTGCCGAAAGAGCCTCATAGGAATTGATGGACTTCCAGCCGGACAGAGTCGCTCTCTTAAGCACTGTTCCGTAGTTGGCATTAAGTGATTCATCGGGATTTTTGATCCTGTCAAGTCTCGAGGAATAGATGTCCATTTTACCAAGAAGATCGTTCACGATCCTGACAAAATCATCCTCCTGCTCGTACTCCTCGGTATATCCTGTTACGTAGTTTGGCTCTCCAACAAGCGCAACTCCGTAAAATATAAGCTCCGCGGATATAAGAAAGATGCAAAGCCTTCCGTATTTTCCCCTTTTAAAAAACACAAGGAACAGGTACACAAAAAAGCTTGCGATAACGCATAGCATTGTTACCCTGAAAACATCATATATCGACATCCCTATAGTTGACTGATACCAGAAAACGCCCACTGAGGCTAATAGGATCGCCAGGATAAACCCGCCGCCCACAAAGACGTTAAGTCCCATTTTTCTGTTCTGCTCGTCATATTCGGCACCCAGCTTCTCCGTTCCGTCCACCATTATCTCGGGAGCATACACCGCCGCCACTGCGGCAAAAACAAGATAAAACAGAAATCCGTTCCGCGCAGGATAGTTAACGTAGGAGCCAAAGTGCCACATAAGCTGCACGCTCTCAAACAAAAGCTCCGCAAACAGCAGAACAAAGCCTCCGCACACAAAAATAAGGCGTCTTAAATTTTTATTCTTAATATCATGAAAAATTCCACAGATTCCAATCGCCGCAGCAAAGGAAACCCCAAGAAGAACCCACCACCTTGAAGAATAATCGGGAAGGACGTGGGTCACTATTTCAATGTACTTATCGATGAGTCCACCATCCGCTTCATTTAAAAAGCGAGCCCCACCTGCCTCTGCCATAATCTTGGGAATCCAGGTCCAGGAAGAGAGCAAAAGCGCGGCTATTGTTCCAAGCCCCAGCTTAAGGACATGGGGACGACTGTTTCCCCCACTTCCTTCCAAAGGCTCATTTTTTGACTTTACCTTAAGGGATACAAGATAAAAGCCTGTCATCAGAAAAATAAACAGCAGGATCATCACAGGAAGGTAAAAGCTTACCATAAAGGTCATGACCACCGTTATGATGTAGCCTGCCATTTTACCATCTCTCAAAAGTTTCTGGGTAAACATCAGTATAAGAGGCACAAACATGGCAATATCAAGCCAGTCTATCATCGTGTACTGCATGAGAACAAAGCCACACAGACCATATCCTGCGGACAAAACAATACTGTAAAATTCCTGGCATGCGGGCATCTCTTTTTTAAGGAAAATACGCATGCATATGGCCATGCACATGACCTTAATAAGGAACATAATGCTGAAGGACTCAAGCACCATGCTTCGGGGGATCAGATACAGTAAAAGGTTTGTCGGGGCAACATGAGTCATTCCCGGGATCCCCTGTCCTAAACCCGTATACCAGTCAAAGATTCCTGACTTAACTCCATGAAGCTCGTCCCATATCTGGCACAGCTCCGGTGCTGCCTGCTGCCCCATATCATAATAGTCAATGGTTACGGATCCGAAGGGCCATATGCTCTGAACCCCCAGTATTATGCAGGACAGGATCAGCGTAATAAGGGCCGGCGCAATATATGAAATTATGGATCTTATCCGTTCCTTCAAATGTTTCCTCCAAGCCTTTTGGCCATGGTATCCATTGGGTAATCCGTATCGGATAATACTCCCTCTATGTACATCGGATGCACCATTATCTCTATCCTGTTACCTTCGGCAAAATCATCCAGCGCACCATATGCCTCGAAATCCTTAACGGACCCGAAAAAGTCACATTTAACCGAGTTTATGGAATTCAGCTTTTTGTTGAGCTGCCTTTTGTAAAACCTCATAAGAGGATTACCGCCCCTGTACATATTGCGGCCCAGCCTTACACTCTTTATTCCGTATTTGCCGATCAAAGGCATAATCGCCGAAAGTACGGAAGCATCAGTGTGCACATGGTGGTGGGAGTCTATGTGAAAAAGTTCTCCTCCCAGCTCCTTATACCTTAAAAGCTGGGCATCAAACTCCTCTGTGATATCCCTCCGCGTCTTTTTACTTAAGAAAAACCGCTTAAAGGTGTTCCTGTGAAAATCAGCCGTAAAGCAGCCGTTTTCATCACACAGTTCACGGTTTTTCGACATTTTATCCGTTATAGGGTGGCCTTCCGTAAGGTTTAAGTGAACACCCACCTTATCTATAAAGCCCTTTTCTTTTGCAAGCGCCATGGCTTCCCCGGCTGCGGGCATATTCGCCATAAGGGTTGTACGATGAATAAGGCCCTTCGCGAAGGCTTCGCAAATGGCCGCATTCACAGAATCATCCTTGCCAAAATCATCAGCATTAACAAGTAGTGGCATTATAATCTCCAGTAGCAGTAGCCTGCCTTTGTAACCTCATCATTATTTAAGATTCCCTTAATATCGATGAGCACCTTTTCGTCATTTTTTCCGTCCTTAAAGAATGAATCCCATTCCTTAAGGCTTCTCGTCTTATATTCCTCGTGGGCAACAGCCAGTACCACGCAGTCCGCATCATATGCGTCCTTTTCATCGGAAAGTGTGTAGTTATAGCTTCTCTTAACATCCTTCCCATCTGCCCAGTTATCAACAAGAACCGGCTCTATCCTGTACTGCTTAAGATGCTCAAGTATCTCCATTATCTTGGAGTTTCTGACATCCGGACAGTTTTCCTTAAAGGTAGCTCCGAAAAATACCACCTTACAGTCTCTTACCTTCTTGCCGGCTAAAACCAGTTGCTTTATTATCTGCTCGCCCACGTAAACAGGCATGTCATCGTTAACCTGTCTGCCTGCGGCAATGATCCTCGAATGATATCCAAGCCTCTCAGCCTCATAAATAAAATAGTAAGGGTCGACACCTATGCAGTGCCCACCAACAAGTCCGGGCCTGAAGCCTAAGGCGTTCCATTTGGTGTTCATTGCATCGATCACTTCATTAGTATCAATGCCCATCTTATCGAAGGCCATGGCAAGTTCATTTATAAAGGCAATATTGATGTCACGCTGTGAATTTTCCACAACCTTGGCAGCCTCTGCCACCTTGATGCAGCTTGCCCTGTGAACCCCCGCTTCTATTACAAGCTCGTAAACCGAAGCCACCTCATTTAAGGTATTCTCATCCATTCCGGATACGATCTTTCTGATATTTTCAAGGCGATGGACCTTGTCTCCCGGATTTATTCTCTCAGGTGAGTAACCAACCCAGAAATCAGTACCGCATTTAAGCCCTGATTCCTTCTCAAGTATTGAAACGCATATATCCTCTGTTACACCGGGATAAACCGTTGATTCATATACAACTATTGAGCCCTTTGTTAAGTTTTTACCCAATATTTCACTGGCCGACTCAACAGGGAACAGATCAGGGGTCTTATCCTGATTAATGGGTGTGGGAACGGCTACTATATGGAATTTTGCCTTTCTTAAATCCTTAGGATCAGAGGTAAATTCCACCGTGGATGCGGCGATAGCCTCATCTCCCACCTCCATCGTGGCGTCTTTTCCGGCCTTGTAGGCCGCAATCTTTTCCTTGTTAAGGTCAAAACCTATTACCCTTGCCTTTTTTGCAAAGGCAACTGCAATGGGCATCCCCACATATCCAAGTCCCACTAATGATATTGCCTCTTCCCTTGCAACTATTTTTTCATATAGCATAGTCTGATTCCTCACTGTCAAAAATTATATGTTATTTCTTTATAAGTTTAATGGCATAATCCCATAGGGATTTTACCACCTTGCGATTCATAATGCACAAAAATACCATGAGCAGAATGCCCGCTACCACATTCGTCCACTCTGCGGTGCACACCGTGGCATAGGACGCATAGGCGATGTAAACAATAAGCGCAATCGTAAATCTCTTAAAGTCATACCTTACGGGATAGCATTTATTGGCAAAATACGTTCCTATGGCGAAGTACACAATATATGTTATCGCCGTGGCAATGGCAGCGCCCACACCCTTAAAGTGAGGCACAAGTAGCGTATTTCCCACAAGGTTACAGACGATTGCGGCAAGGGAAGCATAATTAAAATATATGATTTTCCCTTTAAACTTAACACCCTGCCCGGTCATCTCAAACAGAATAGACAGTATGGGCATAAGTGATAAAAACGGAATGATCTTGATGGCGCCTCTGTAGGACTGTCCCAGGATCAGCACAATGATGCTTCTTGCCATGGTCAGTCCGAAAACCGCCAGCATACACAGAAACTGAACCTTTTGGAACATGTCCTCAAAAAAGGGTTTGACAACTGCCTCATCCTCTTTTTCGTATTTTTCCATGGCAATAGGCGACCAGAAGGCCACATAGGTTGCCTTGAAGGTTAAGAGGATGGTCATTATCTGCATCGCCGCAGAGTACACTCCCGTTTCCGCAAAATCATTAAATATGCGGATGGACCACTTATCCATTGAGGACAGGAGCCACTCCATAAGGAGCATGGGAACGAAGGGGATTCCATACTTTAATAGCTCTTTGGAAGTAACAGTATGTTCCTTTTTCTCTTCCTTCTTCGATACGATAATGTATCTTATGCCCACTATGAGCGTTACTATCATAAGGGGAAGTGTCAATGCATAGAGGCCGACCCTGAAGTCATCTCCCAAAAGTCTTACGAACAGTATGACAAATCCAATATACAGAACCTTTGATAAGATGTTTAGGTTCGAATAAAGCTTGCCCCGCTGATCCATCCTGATGTTCAGGAATAAAAATCTCTCAAACACAGAGGTTATGGTGTATGCAACAACAAGCAGCGTTACATCAAACCCTCCCTTTTCAAAGAGAAGGAAGTTCAACTGTTTTGAAAAAACAGCATAGACTGCCGCAAGAAAAAGGATCAGGATAAGAGGCCACTTAAGGCATTGAAGGAACAGCTTCTTTCTATCAACCCCATCCCTGTAGAAATACCTTATGTATGCCTGGTCAAGTCCCAGGATCGCAAAAATATAGATTATCGAAACAACTGATGAGTACAGCGAGGTACGCCCGTACTCTTCGGTGGACAGTATCCTCGTTATCAGCGGAAGAGACACAAATCCCAGTATGAGCACAATAAAATTGCCGTAAAAATAATCAATAAAGCTCGATAAAATGCCCTGCTTTTTCCTGCCGGCATCAGCCTTATCCGAATTAGTTGTTTTGTTTAAATCGCTCATAGATCTTAATAAAATACAGCATCAGTGTATAAAGTAAAAGCGGCGTTATCTGCAGAAGTACCCTGTTTCCGGAATCTCCTATTTCAGCCATAAGTGCATCGCCCCTCATAAAGCTTACGGCCAGGGTGACAAGTAAAAATCCAATGGTGAGCAGCGTATAAAAGGATAACTCAAAATCCCCGGCAACAAGGAGTTTTCCCTCTTTATGCAGTACTGCCTCGATATCGCAGACCGTGATTATGATGACGGATGATAAAACAAGATACGGCAGCATACCCCAGCCGCTCTGCCTTGTGAGATTTCCGTAAAAGGCCTTGAGATTCGTTATATAAAGTTCACTGTTATATAAGAGCAGAACACCATTTCCCAAAATGAGCCCTAAAAGTATTATAAATGGCAAAAGCTTTCCGATCTTTCTGTTTATAAAATCCCTAAGAAACGCAATGTAGATTATCATTGCCATAAAAGCCCCGGCCTGAAGAACCGCCTTTTCGGGAGTTAAAAAGGTGTAGGGATTGTCGATCTTATAAAGCATATATATCTTGAGGCTGTACCCTCCCACGAGCAGGAGTATCACAAGTGACATCCCCAAAAGTTCACCCTTTCTAAGCCTTAAAACGGTAAGGCAGGATAACAGGAACAGGATGAATATCCCGCCCTCCATACGCATAAGAGAGCAGGCAACAAGTATTATCATCGCCGGAAGCACGCTAAGGGTATCGTCCTTACGCTCAATGCGCCCGGCCTGATACATAAGAACAGCAGCCATGAAGAAATATTCCATGAAATACATATTGGCCATTACCCAGTGTCCCAGCACGAAAACAGGGGATGAAAAAGCCAGGATCAGACCGCAAAGCAGCGACAGTAAAAGACATTTCTTCCTATCACATATAGTTTCAGACTTCTCATAAACCCCATAGACAAAAAAGGCCGTAAAATCCATGTGCATAAATTCACGTATGCCAAAGGATTCATTAAAGCCGAACAGGAAGGGAAGAGTCTCCATTGTAACCGCTCCAAATCCTACATCGGTTAAAAAGGAGTCAAACTGGTCTCTTAAGCCACCAAAATAAACTATATCCCTTGGATACTCATGGAAATAGTAAAAGGAATCATTGGATATACTTACCGGTACAAGCCCCGATGTGGCAATACAGGCAAGTACCACTACAGCTCCGAATATCATAAAAAGGATCTTAAGATTCCCTTTTTCAAATATTTTTTTAAGTGTCTGTTTTTTATTCAGGAAAACAAAACAGATTGCAAAGGCAATAATATAAAGTGCCAGAATTACCCACGTATTATAAGGGATACCCGTAAGGAGCACCATGCATCCCAAAATCACAAACAGGCTAAGCCCTGTGGGGAATGCCAGGATTGCACACTTTATGATTTTCCCGTCAGGGCTTGAGATCAGTGTGATCAAAAAGCCCAAAAGGAATATAGCCAGGATCACAAGGACCTGTCTTAAAAAGAAGATTCCCGAAAAGGAGGCTGAATACTGTAAGAACCACTCTCTCATCCGGCCACCTCCTCATCATAATAGTCCCGTGACATAACGTACCAGGTTTCATTTTCCTTATCATCCCACAGAATGACTATTTCATCTGCCTCAGAAAGGCCATCCGTATTGACATAAAGGTTCATCTCGCCAAGGTAGGTGGAATAGTACCAGTAATAGTAAAAGCTGTTGCTCCACTCCTCGCCCCTCTCGCTTAAGGGGAAGAGATATCTGTTCATGTCGTTTGTATGTCCTGCAAGCTTAAAATCAGCTGCATGCTCTTCGTCGATGTAATCTGAGTTGTACTCATCAGCAGCGACAACATTGGCGCCTGCTGCCTCCAAAAATTCCTGAAAATTCACCTGATGGTAGAAAATATAGGTCCAATACTTGCCATCGGGGTAAAAGGACTCCCCATTGTCATAGGCATACCGGTTCTCCCTCATGTAGTCATCAAGATCGTCCTTAATGTAAACAGTCCTGCCCTTTACAACAAGCTGCAAAAGCGCATCAGGATACATTGCTTCATCTGCAAATTCCTTCTGGTAAAAGCTCTGCTCCCTTGGACTGTAAAACGGCAGCATAAGTGAAGCCGTCCTCAGAGTCTGGGCTGCTGACAGTAAAAGGGCGCATACTCCAAAGCCTATAAAAATACGGCCTCTGTATTTTTTTGTCGCCGGCAGGAACATTAACGTGATCACGAGAACCGTCACTGCCATAACAAGCAAAAGCTTCATCTATCTGTCCTTAAGTATCTCCCCATACACTTTCTCATGACGGGAGGTATTAACACCGCGGGTATACAGCGTCTTAAATCTGTTGTAAAAATACTCTCTTTCCTTATCAAGCAGTTCTCCGTTTTCAGAGAGCTCTCTTACTCTGTCCGTAAAGGTTTTAAGATCTTCCTTATCATACAGGTCCTCTTTTCGCCCGATCACTTCAGGAAGACCGCCGACTGCAGTTGACAGCACGGCGCACTTTCGGCTCATTGCCTCAACTGCGGCCTTACCGAAGGATTCAAACATGGAGGTCATTACAAATATGTCAACCATGTAATAGTAATCGGAAATCTCCGCCTGGGAGAGATCCTGCTGATATATGAGATTTTCCTCTCCGATATGGGCCTTTATGCCGTTTATAAGATCTGCCTTTATCTCCTCATCCCTGTCCTCATAGACCGACAGAACAAGGGCTACCTTAAACTTAACACCGGCATCCGCAAGGGCTCCCACGATCCCCGGCACCGCCCCCCAGTCCTTCTCCTCTGAGATCCTGCCTGCAAAGCCTATTACCAGTTCCCCTTCCTTAATGCCGTGCTTAGCTCTTTCCTCATCTCTCTTACCTTCGGCAAAATCATCAAAGGCGCAGCTTATGGTATTGGGGATAACATGTATTTTGCAGGGAATATCTTCCTTATCCCACAGCGACTTGTTAAACTCAGTGGTTGTGAGCATCATGGAGGCATGCTTCATGGTCCTTAAAATACAGAACATGGAGTGCTTTCTATAGCCGTACCGTAAACCCCTGTCCGTATACACAAAGGGGATCTTCTTAAAATGTCCGGTGCATACCAAAGCACCATAGGTTATTAAGGATTCGGACATGGACACGTGCACAAGGTCAGGATTTTCCTGTCTGACAATCCTCTTAAAGTCTTTGATCCTCTTAAGGAAATTGCTGATACGGCTCCATTTTGAGAGTTCCCTGTTTTCATCGGAATCATAGGTTACGATCTTAAAGGGATAGTCCTCGGCCTTTTTATTTAAAAGGTTAGGGCAGCACACCACGGGTTCGAACTTCCCGCTTGCTGCAAGACCCTCACATAAGGTCTGGGTTGACATCTGCCCGCCTCCCGGCAGATCGATGGGGTATTCCATAAGGTACAGGATTTTCTTCTTTTCACTCATAATGTATTTCTCGTCATTTTACCGAATGTAAGGGCGAGGACCCACTTAAAGAATTTTCTGCGTCGACAGCGCGAGACCGAAAATGAGTTTAGTGAATCAGATATACATAAGGGTAAATCCGACCGGATGGAGGATTTAGGCGCCACCAAAAGGCATGGATGCCGGTTGGCGCCGACCCGATATAGCCAAAGTGTGATTCACTTAACGAATTGAGAGTCGAGTCGATGCAGCAGAAAACTCTGTTAAGTTGGGGCCGAACCCGTACGTCGGCATTAAATCCAGTTATTACGAATAAATTCTGCCCGGCTTAAGGGGCCGTCCTCGAAGGGGCAGGGCCTGCCGTCCTCGATAGCCTCGGCCAGTTCTATGGTGCGGCTTGCGGCAACCTGCGGGTTCCACAGCGTATGCATCTCGTTATAAGCGGTCTTCTGAAGCCTCTTTCTGAGTTCTGCATCCTTAAGCAGTTCTTCAATATTGTCAGCAAGGGAATCTGATGACCCACTCTTAAATACCAGTCCAGTTTCATGATCCTTAACAAGGAACGGTGTTGCTCCGGCTGCATGGCTTGCAACAACTGCACAGCCTGCGTTCAGGCCCTCATATATGACAGAGCCCCAGCCCTCCCAAAAGTTGCTGGTCATGACATATATCTCTGCTTGGGCCATTTTTTCTCTTGCTTCCTTTGGAGATAAAAAGTCCATAAAGGTGATTTTGCCGGCAAGGCCCAGCTTATCGGCCATGGCGGTAAGATGCTCTTTCTCTTCACCTTCGCCTACTATTGTTGCGTTAAAATCATAGCCCTTTTTCTTAAGCTTATATAGGGCAGCGATCAAAAGGTCCGCTCTCTTAAGTTTAAGGAGCCGTCCCTCCCAGAGGATCGTTACAGCACCGGCTTTTTTTGATATCCCCTGCTTTTCTTCAATAAGCTTATCTATGTCGTATTCCATATGTTCCGGAAAATACCCGAACTTATAGCACTTATCCGGATAGGAATTAAACATTTTCTTATAGTCAAGTGAGGTGAAACCGCTTGCGCCCAGGATATGAATGTTCTTATTCCTGTTGGATACATGCATATCAATGTATTTTTTTGTGAGTCTGGGGATAAAAAACTTAATGAAGCCCTCTTTTAAAGGACGTTCGGAATACCTGAAGATTATCTTATTTTCCGAAAGCCTCGGCTTAATGTAATATTCGGGTGCGGTCCCGAAAACAACAAGATCAGAGGAGAGTGCTAAATCCCTTGCCTTCTGCTCCGTGGCCTCTGATTCATAGGATATGAGAACATAGGAGGGAAGATTTTCCCCCCAGCCCATTGATGAGCGGAACTCCTCCATGGGCATTGTCTGCACGAAGGTAAAGCCATCACCCAACAGTTTATACCACTCATCGCACAGAGCCTTTTGATGGTGATTATAATAGTTTGAAAAAAAAGTAAGTGTTTTAACTCTCATACTTATCCGATTATCAGCTTGCCCATTTCCTCGGCAAAGCACTCAAGCCAGTACAGTCTGCTGTAGCCGTTATCCCTGTATATGGAATACTTTATCCTGCATCTTTTAAGTGCAAGTCCCAGGTTCCTTTCATGGCTCACACCGTTCATGGTAAAGTTAGCCAGGGTTTCATTCCGTATCACAGTCTTAACTCCTGCCTTTTTAAGCCTTAGTATAAGATCGTAATCATCATGAAGGGTCTTTGTTCTGTATTTGTACGTGTCGTAGATTTCTTTTGTTATAAAGGTTGTGGGATGGTTCCAGTCCCGGCTTGTGGCATGTTTTCTTAGCCTCGCTCTTTTTATGAAGGTCTGTCCGTTTGGCATATGCATCCTAAGGTCTGCATAAAAAAGTCCAAAGCCCTCTTCCTCATAGGCCCTGGCAACGACGGAAAGCGCGTTTTCCTCATACCAGTCATCACTGTTTATGATTCCTATAACCTCACCTGAGCACAGCGCAATTCCCTTATTCATGGCATCATAGATCCCGTTATCCGGCTCGGATACGATCTTTAAGTCAATCCCCTTAGCCGTAAAAACAGATCTCATAGACTCTGCAAGTGCAACCGTTCCGTCTTCAGAAGCGCCGTCTATTATAAGGTACTCAAAGGGCTTATAGGTCTGATTTATCACTGACCGCATGGTTCTTAAAAGAGTAGCTTCACTGTTATAAGTTACTGTGATAACGGAGATCTTAGCCATCGGACTCTTTCTCCTTATTTTCAAAGGCCTTTGTGCTCTCATCGGCCTTAAATATCACAAGCACCGTCTGGAACAGTATCTGGATATCCTTTAGAATGCTGTAATTCTCAATATACATAAGGTCCAGCATCAGCTTATCTCTTGAAGAGGTGTTGTATCTGCCGTTTATCTGGGCATAGCCCGTAAGGCCCGCCTTCATACGCAGCCTGTAGCGGAATTCCGGAAGTTCCCTTGTATAATCCTCAACGTTCTCAAGCATCTCAGGACGAGGTCCCACAAGACTCATATCACCCTTTAAGATGTTAAAGAGCTGGGGAAGCTCATCGATCCTGTATTTTCGGAGGATGCGTCCAACACTTGTTATTCTGTCATCATCCGTAACAGAAGAGTAGTTATCAACGTTCTCCTTCATGGACCTGAACTTATATATCTCAAACACCCTGCCATGCACTGTAGCTCTTTTTTGCTTAAACAGGATTGCTCCACCGTCGTTTTTCTTGATGCAGATTGCACTTATGAGAAGGATCGGGCTTGTTATTATGATACCAATCCCGGAGATTATGATATCCATAAGCCTCTTTACTATTCTCTCTTCAAAAGTGATCATGTTAAACCTTGTGGAAAAGAAGGTAATATCATCCACGAATACAGGCTTGGCATTCTGCTCAAGTATATCCGCAATATGAGGATTAAAATAGATATTCTTAAGGTTCTGATAGCAGAAATCAACGATGTGGGTCCTCTTTTCCACCGGAACCTCATAGAGGACTATAGTGTCGGCCTTAAGCATCTGATCTTCAAGCTCCGGGGCCTCATGGGATATTATCCCCAGAACTCCGAACTTCTTGTTAAAGTCATTAAGGGCAGCCGCCACTCTGTCTGCATCCTGTGAAAGTCCCGTTACTATGAGGCATTTTTCCTTCTCGTTAAGCCAGAAATAGAACTTCTCCCCCAGCAGTGTCATCAGGCATATGAATGCAAGCTGGATCAGAAAAACAAGCAAAAGAAGCCCTGTTTCCTCAAGCTTAAAGGAGGTATTATTGGCCTCATTGGTCTTCATGATGGAAAGTTCAAGATACGTGACCACCGTTGCTAAAAGGTGTGCTAAAAACAGGGAAAATATTATCTGCTTGGCCTTTCTTGTGCCCACATCATAATGCCCGTAGATAACAGTCAGCAGGATCAGCATTATGGCATAGGTTGATAAGGTTACAGCCGCAGTTCTTGATAAGCCCGTTATCTCAGGGTTATTTATTGAGAACAGGAAAAAGAACGTCGCACAGCATGCGGCGTACATGATGATTTCAAATACAAATATTATTGTATGCTGAAATTTTTCACAAAACTTTCTAAAGCCCATTTTTCCACCCGGGGAATGCCGTCAGGCAAAATCACATTCCCTCGTAAACTTCTCTTATATATTCCTCAAATCTGATCTCACGGTCATACAGCCGCGCTCTCTTAACACACTGCTCTGTTGTAAAGTTAACACTGCGTTGTGAAAGTATCGTGTCTATCGCCGCAACCACTCCCTGTATACTGTTTCTCTCAACCGCAATACCGCAGGTATCATCAAGCATCTCCGCTGCGCCGCCTGCTCTGAAGGTCACAACAGGTGTACCGCAGGCAAGGGCCTCGATGTTGGTTGTTGGGAAGGTATCCTCAAGGGTTAGGTTGATATATATGTCTGCCATAGAATAAAGCGCCGCAAGCTCCTCAACAGAGTCGGTATGTGACAAACCGATTATGGACTCCGGAAGCTCGTTAAGCTGGGCATCATCCAGTCCTAAAAGCACTATCTGGCATCTGTCACTTATCATCTTGGACAGGGTCTCGAACTGCAGAAGTCCCTTTCTCTCCCTCCAGGGGTTGGCAACTCCCAGCAGGACATTTTTATTTCTTAAGTTAAGATTATTCCGCAGGCGGAAAATCAGATTATCGTCTCTTCTCTCTTCGATAACGGGATGGAACTGTTCAAGATCGATGCCGGTGTTGACCACAACCCTGTGATATTCCGACATATATGACTGGGCTACCCTTCCCGCAAGCCACTCAGAGGGCGTTACTATGGTACAGTCGGGAAGCCCTGTAAAGAGAGCCTTTTTATCATAATAATTCCGTCTTGAGTTATCCTTACCGAAGGACTTGGGATATTCTGAAAGCTGCTCGCAGCCATCACATTCCGTCATCCACTTCATGCAGCCTATATACTCAAAATGTGAGCAGTGGCCTGTGAAGGTCCAGCAGTCATGAAGAGTCCAGATCACCCTTATGTCCGTGGTTTTAAGATATTCAAAAAGCACCTTGACATTAAGGTAATAGCCGTGAACATTATGAAGATGGATTATATCCGGTTTAAAATCCTCAATAACATTTACGAATTCTTCTGTGGCCCTTTTTGAGTAAAATCCATGTCTGTCATTTAGGCGTGACATGGCACCGTGGATATAAACATCAAGGTCCTGGCCTATCCTGTAGCTTCTCACTCCCTCGGGAGCCTCGCCTCTGCCGTAAGCCACCAGGCATTCATACCCGTTTTCCTCAAGAGTATGATAAAGCCCCACCGTGAGCCTGCCGACAGATCCCGTTCCCGCCACGGTATTAACAAGCAGGACTCTTCTGTTTTCAAGATGCCTTATGGATTTAATGGTGTCCCGCTCTTCCCTTGTATAGAAGGGAACCTCAACCTCAGGGGGAGCACCTATTCCGGCATATGAATTCTCTATGCTGTTGTCTAAAGAAACCATGGAGATATTATTCTGCGCCATTATCATCTGCTGGCGTTCTCTTTCGATGCGTTCAGCTTCTTCCCGCAGAAGTCTCTCTTCCTCGGTCTCAACGACCTTTTTTCTCATTAAAACTACTCTTCCTCGTTCTCTGTATCGTCAAGTATCAGCCTGATCACTCTTTCATGGCCCTTTGAAAAATCCTTGGCCAGCTGGAGCTTTCTCATCTCGCGTCTCACATTAGGTGTGGCTATGAGCCATCTGATCGTTGAGATGATCGTAAGGGCATCTGTCCGGGATCCAAGTCCCAAATTGATAAAGCCGTTCTGGATACCGGCAAATACATGCTCGGCTTCTCTCTCGTTCTGAGCCAGTACAACCGAAGGAACTCCCATGCTCGCAAGCTCATACACCGTCCTGCCCTGACTTGTAACCGCAAGATCCATTTTTGACATATAGCTTGATACACGCTTTACATCGGTATGAACGTATATATGATTTTCCTCATCGTTAACTATCTTATCCCCATTCGGATATGCAAAGCCCAACAGGAAATGGAAATTTATATGTGGATGCTTCTCATGGAGGATCTTACAGATGTCATAAAGCCTTCCCGTTAAGTCAGAAGGGTCCGCGCCTCCGAAGATTATCATGATATTTTCAACCTCTTCGGAGAAGTCCTTAGGGGTTACCTCTAAAAACTCATCCCTTATGCAGAAATATTTCGATCCATAATATTCGTTATGGAGCTTGTCGCCCTTCTCATACAGTGCATTTATGACCGCATCTGCATATTTTGCCCCGGGACCCACATCCTCGAAGTTAACAACCCTTTTCGCATATCTTGTCACCATCGTCATATATTCAACAGAAGTGTCCAGTATGTCGTTTATCAAAATATCAGGCTGTTCCTTTTTAAGAACCTCTTCAAAATCCTTGTCATCATTAACGGTGATTATGGGGAAGTTCGACTCCTTTATCCTCTCAATTCCGATGTCGCTTTCCTTATCCGCAACAAATATAAGGTCATGGCCTGTAAGCTTATAAGCAAGAGTTAAGCACCGGTACACATGTCCCATTCCCACTTTTCTCTTGCCCACGGTCCGGAACATTATCTTCTTGCGGCGCAGGATATTTTCACACAGCACCCAGTCAGAATATGTATCAATATCAACAGCCTCATCCTCTGAGATTTCAAAGATATTGACCTTTTCACCGATACGTCCTGCCTCGGTAACGCATTCTCTTCTTGTTATTAAAAATCCACCGGTCTCAAGATAATTAGGCGGAAGTTCCTGGGAGTTAAGTCTCTTTTCATAATTCTTAACGATCTTCCCGTCAACCCTTCCCCAGGATAGGTGGGGCTTGTTAGTTGCAGAAATGACCGTATCCCACTCCGATCCCTCGAAAAATCTTATGGCTGCCGCTATCGTCTCCTTCTTAAGAGTCGGAGATGTGGCCTGCATGGTAATGACTATGTCGTATCTGCAGCCCTTCTGCTCCTCCATAACAGTCATTGCATGGAAAATAACCGGATCCAGAGTTACCTTATCCGTAGCAAGGTAAGCCGGTCTCTCGATAACCTCAACGCCTCGTTTTTCAACGATGCTCTTAAGCTCTTCATCATCCGTGGATACTGCCACATCCACATCCATTCCCAGTTCATCTCTGAGTGATTTTGCATTTTCTATTGAATAGCAGATAAGTGGCTTACCGCACATTATGCGTACGTTCTTGCGTGGTATGCGCTTTGAGCCGCCTCTGGCCGGAATAACTATTAATGTTTTCATGGATTTATCCTCTGTAAAATCATGTAAAGAGACGGTTTCTACCCTCTCTTAAGATATTTTTTCTTCAAATAGTCAATTAGAATCATTATATCATTTCTCTTGATAAATGCAAAAACTCCCAGGATCACAACGGCATAGATATAACGGGCCGCTATATAGGCAGCTCCGTCGTGGTAGAAGACGAGCATCGATATGCCCAGAGCCACCATTATGACAAGGGCAATAAACATATATGCGTCGGCGTAAACCTTCTCCTTAAGGTAGAATCTTGTTGCCACGAAATGGAACAGCATAAGGATGATATAGCTTGCAAGGGTTGTATAAGCCGCTGCAATGTACCCGTATCTTGGGATCATAAGGGCGTTCAGCCCGTAATTAACAACAGCTGCCATGCAGGAGCTCACGGCGATTATGGGGGTCTTTTTATAGAAAAGCTCCACATTTACATAGTTTGTGTAGAAATACTGGGCCAGGGTTCCAAGGGCGATCGGGGGCACAACATATTTTGCCACCCAGTAGTCATGGGAGTTAGGGGATAGAACCATCAGCGCCTCCGGCGCCAAAGTCAAGAATCCAAAGGTTAAAAAGCAGCCCAGGAGGACCAGTTTTTTCTGAAGTTCCCTTATCTTTCCTCTCTCACCCACATTAAGCTGATCGTTAAACCAGGGAAGCCAGGCCTGTCCGATGGCGTTCGTGAAGATCGACAAAAGAGTCGCAAAGCTGTATCCGAAGGTGTACAGGCCAACCTGCGAGTCGCCCACGATGTTCTTTATCATGACCCTGTCTATCTGGGCCAGTACCATAAGGGCAAAAGCATGGGGGATCATGGGCAGACCGATCTTCAGGGCGTAACTCCAGTAGGTCTTATCGTAGAACTTTTTACCCTTTGCAAGAGTCCTTATATAGAAGACACAGCCCATGATAAAGGTTGGCAGTATCGTCCCCAGGATTTTCCCGATGTAACGCTTATCGTTAAAGAGGAGCATAAGGGAAATAGAGAGCACAATGGTCCCCACACAGGTGATAATTGAGATCAGAATGTTTGATTTATACTTATATTCGTATCTGGTCTTCTGGAGCATGTACTCAACGGAGGGTGAGATACACAGATACGCGAACAGAACGATGACCAGGGGCACCTCGTACTGGATCCATGCTGACAACTGCTCCCTGAATATGACCGCAAGTATGAGAACACCAAAGGCAAAGGAGCTTGAGAGGCCCTGTAGACATGACATGTATTCATCAAACCTGTCGGGAAAATCAATCTTCGCCCGGCCTATTGAATACACTATGCACAGGCAGGTTATTACGTTAAAAAGGTCTATCCAGGTATTGAAGGTATTGGCGCGACCGTAATCGGCGGTTGTAAGCATTGACGTATAAATAGGGGTCGTGATTATTGCCACGGCCCTTATTGATATGCTGGAGATGGTATACCAGACACCTGATTTTAAAACCTGATTTTTTTCATTCGCCATAATCATCAAAAATCCGGCAGAATATGGTATTCGTATCCTGCCGGAAAAATCACACCTTAAGTAAAACTATTTGGTAAGCATATCCTCTGAAAGGATCGTATCATCTGCAATATCACAGGCAGCCTTAAGACCTGCGACCTCATCTATCCTATCGGGAGAGATTCCCGTTCCGGGACGCTTAAAGGTCAGCATATCCTTTGTTATGACCTCTCCCTTTTTAATGTCGCAGTTTGCAACTATTGAACGCCTTGCATTCTTTCTTGCGGCTCCCTCTGTATCAAGACACCTAAGTGCTCCATTTCCCCTAAGCATGTCCATTCTCTCAATTGACTTAAGGATACGTTTTGCATCCTCGGGATCCATGGCATGATAGTGGTCGTTACCCTTTAAGGTTTTATCAAGAGTAAAGTGTTTTTCAACAAGGGTAGCGCCTAAGTTATAAGCTGTCTTTATAACGTCGCAATCCTCCGTAGGCTTCGTATGGTCCGAATATCCAATATAAACATCCGGAAAACGTTCCTTAAGGGATGCGATCTTTAAAAGGTTGGCATCCTCTAGGGGAGTGGGATATTCAAGCACGCAGTGCAGCAGCACTATTGGCTGATCATTATTGCGTCTTATGGCAGCAAGGGCATTTTCTATTTCATCCTCATTGGAAGCCCCCACTGATAAGAGGATCGGCTTGTTCTTCCTGGCCTGATATTCAATAAAGGGAATGTTGGAAAGGTCTGATGAGGATATCTTGTAGACCTCCATAAGCTTATCCAAATAGTCTGCCGACTCAAAATCAAAGGCCGTGGACAGGAACTCTATCCCGCATTCCTCCGAATACTCCTTAAGAGCCGTATATTCCTTCTCACCAAAACCATCAAACTTCTTAAAAAGCTCATACTGGGAGCGTGTGGGTTCCTCTGTTATATCCCAGTAATAGGGAGATGCCTTGGCTGCAATGGTTCCGGCCTTGTAGGTCTGAAACTTAACGGCATGGATGCCGGCCTCCTTAGCTTCCTTTATCATTTTTTTAGCAGCCTCCATGGGGGTTATGCCCTCCTTGGTGGCGATGTCATAGTAGTTGACTCCGATTTCCGCGATCAGGACGAACTCGCCCTTCGCGAGGCGGTTAATTATAGTGCTCATGCTTCTAATCCTTCCGATGGATTATGCGGGAATGCAACTTTTTGCGGACGCTTCCGCTCACTGTCCTCGCAGCGTACGTTACTAAGCTCGTGAAATACCTCGCTAAGTAACGCGGCTCCGGAGTGCCTCAAAAAGTTCATCCCGCATCTCCATCTTACATTTTCATAAACCGTACCATTATATATATTCACTCGACCGGCATGTCCGCTATGAAGTAGCCGCTTGCGATGGCCTCCTCATAACGCTTATATCCCTTTTCGTAGAAGTCCAGGAGCTCATCAAGCATCTGCTCCCAGTTATCATCCCGCTCCTTCTTGCCGGAAAAGATTGCATCGGCGCCGTCCATAAGCTCGAAGATCTTAACAGGCGATCCGGCCCTTTTCGCGGTTTCAAGATAGGCTGCTGCCGAGTGGAGTGAATCCACCTCTCCGAAATCCCTTATTGCTGCCGGCAGCTGATCGAAGGAGGTTATCCTTGTTATTCCCTTTATCATCGAGAAGGGAACCTCTCCGAAGACGATTGATTTCTTACCCAGGAGCGCCGCCTCGTAGGCTGCCGTTCCGGTTATTGTGATAACGCCCTTAGCATTCATGATCCAGGGCTTGGGATCCGTGTAGTAATTGACCTGTACAACTCTTACGTTGTGAAGCTCGGCCACCTTTTTATAGAACTTATAGCCTCTCTCCCCAAGCATCGCCTGATGCTCCTTGACGTAAAGCTTCCATCCAATTGGCAGTGATTTTGACACCTGCTCTATAAGATTGCATTCATCAACATAGTAAGAAGCCTTAACGAATACGGAAGACTCGGGTATAAGGTGAAGGGGCATGTAAACATAGTCCTCGCCCTCAACCGGATTCTCAAAATACTTGTTCTTACCGTAAAGGTGCCGTTTCTTAAGTTCCTCCTCCAGGTAGTAACGGATATAGGGCATTGAAGGGGCATACAGCATTTTGCTCTTTTTCTTAAGCTTAAGGTTATGCTTTCTTATGTCCATGTCATAGAAGTACTCAAGCTTACCATGCATTACACGGGCGATCCATATAAGGGAATCCTTCTCATACTTGCATGTTACACTTCCGGCAAACTCCTTGTTCATTATGGAATTTTCCCGCCGGTACTGCTCAACGTACTCAATTCCTTCCCTAACTTCATCATCTGGAGCGGCTTCAAGTTCCTTAAACATGTTGCGGATATAAGGGTCGATTCCGAAGGCATTCTGGAAGCTCGGATACTTATAATATCCGTACTTGGAATATTCAATGGTCATGCAGGGGATCTTTTTCTTGTAGGCCACCTCACACAGGATGGTCCTCTGAAGCTCCGCATTGTCCATATCCAGGATCATGTCCGGCTTGAATTCATCAAGTATTCCGATGATCTTCTTGTAGTTAAGCTCCAGCCAGTACAGGTTCTCAGCATAGGAAGTCACCTTCCAGTACATCCTCCAGTGGTAATGGCGTGTGTTCATCTGGGAGCTCATGAGCTGCATGTTAAGGTTCTTGTAATGGGTATACTCCTCATCGATCATCTTAAGGTAGTCCATATCCATTGGCTCATCGGACTTCTTAAGTCCGTCTATAAACTGCTCGCAGATATCCCGAACATCATAGATCTTAACCTCCGGCTCAAGCTTCTTAAACTGATAATAGGTGTACTCGTTGTAGTAGGTCTTATTGTAGCTGCACTCCGAGGACATAATAAAAAAGGCCGCAACCTCATTATCTTCCTTGAGTTTTTCAGCCAAAAACCAGAGAGGCTTGCAATAAGTCTCCCTGCATATCATTAAAATTTTTTTACCTTTAAAAACAGAATCTCGCATAATATGAAATTGTACCATATTATGCGAGATATTTCATTAACTTACATATACAAAATTGACTTATCGGCCGCCATTTAAATTATCATTTATTTAAATCTCACAAGGGCGTCGGCCGTTTTCTTTTTCCGGCTTGCGGTTATGAACTTAAGTAGTCCCGGTGCATAAAGCGCAAGCTTTGATTTTAAGATGAGTTTCTTACTTATAAGGGGATTGCCCTTCGCATCGGTGCATATTTGATTGATTTTCCGACAGTACTCCTTGTAGTCCTCTTTTGAAAAATCATCCGAGGTAAGTATATTCTGGATTGCCGTTATATACTCATACAGCATAAATCTCAAGCACTGGTTTCTGCAGGAGGGATGATTTTCAAGGACATAGTCCATCAGCATATCATTGGACTCACAGTTCTTCCTTGTGATACCCCGCTGCTTTGAAAGGGAGCCGGACCTCTCCCTGAAATGATACTTCGGGGTTGAGTCATATACAACGCATTTAGCGCTTCCCAAAAGCTTATCCACTATTATCCGGTCTTCGACTGCAATATCCTCCGGAAAATAGAGATCCTTAACGATATCCCTCTTAAAAAGCTTATCCCAGGTATGCAGGAAAAATCCCGTGCCTGAAAGTGTCACTTCAACCGCTTCATCACCGCTCATGGCGCAGGGCTCTCCGTCGGGATCCTTAAGGGTTGTGTTTTCATACTCATAGTATCTTCCGCAGACTGCTATGTCAGCTTCGCATTTGTGCATATTTGATAGCATTGTTTCGAACATATCGCTATCAATATAATCATCTGCATCAACAAATCCCAGATAATCACCTGTTACCGCGGTCAGTCCCGCATTTCGTGCAGCCGGCGGACCCTTAGGCTCTGACTTTACAACTATTACACGGTCATCCCTTTGGGCATACTCTTCGCAGATTGCCTCACAGTTGTCCTTCCCCGGGCTGACCGACAGGATCAGCTCTATGTTTTTATAAGTCTGATTAAGTACACTCTCGATGCTCTGGCGCAGATACCGCTCCACGTCATATACGATCATGATTATGCTTATCTTTTCCATTTATCAGTTCCAAAACTCCTATCAGATACCGAGAGGCTCTCTCCTGGCATCTATCACCGGGCATTGCTTTGCCCATGATGTTTTTTCAGTATTTCAAAAACCTTACCTACGGAAAGTCCCTGTACGACCGTTGTGAATATGATCGTCACAAAGGTAACGTACAGTATAAAGTTATAATTGCCTCCGCTTAAAAAGCTTGAGGCCTGCATTGCAAGGGCAAGGCACAGGCCACCCTTTAATCCGCTCCAGGTCATCAGCGCCGTAAGAGGCTGTATCTTATACCCATCAGGACACTGTCTGCATATTGCCGTTGACAAAAGCACTCCCACATAACGTGCCACAAGATTTATGATGACTGCCGCAATTGCAATTACAACAAGATGCTGAATCCTTGTTACATACACGAAAGAGATTCCAATGAGAACATATAGGAAGTAGTTTAAGACCTTATCTATTATTGCCCAGAAATCCTTGTAATAATCACTTGGATCAAGATCCTGATTTTTTGCCTTGTAGCGGTCCATCATGGTTGAAAAATAAATGCCGCACACAACAGAGGCTATTACTCCTGAAAATCCGAGGAAATCACATATAACATAGCAGGCTGAAACCGCAAGCATTGAAATAATGATGTGCTTTATGGGATCAAGTGTCATCTTAATAAAGATCGAGCATATAAAAGATATGAGCACACCCATGATTATTGCCCCGAATAATTCCTTTGACATAACCAGGAAAAAGTTGGAACTCTTTGTATCGTTAACAAGGTTTTTAACGAATATGAACAGTGCGACACCGGTTCCGTCATTAAAAAGGGACTCCCCCTCCATTATGGCTGTCACATTCTCCGAAAGCCCCATTTTATTTAGGATGCTTGTGGCTGCTATAGGGTCCGTGGGAGATACGATTGAGCCCAGAAGGACACAGAGTGTAAAATCAAGGCTCATTCCCAATGCCTGTCCCACCAGCCAGAACAGTCCTCCGTAAACCACCGACGTTATAACCGTTGTTAATAACGCAAGAAGGCAGATGGGCTTAAAATTATGAACAAGGGACGGAAGCTTTAGCTCGCTGGCTCCGGTAAAAAGCATGAAGCACAAAAGTCCATCCATCAGTATCTTATCAATGCGGAATTTGGAAATCGTATCCACAACAGTTGTGGAATATGGTGTGAGGCTGCTTTGAACCAGCAGAATCAGTATCACCCCGGCAGCCAGTGAAAACAGCAACAGCACGATTTCATCTGCCAGGTGAAAAAATTTCTCATTAAGTATTGTAACTACCGCCACAATGGCCAGAACCACAACAAGAAAAGCCAAAAAATTATCCATAGTGTACCTGTCTCCAAAATTTTATAAATCAGGGCTACGCCCAGTCGGCAAGTTCCTTTATTTTTTCAAGATATTCATATCCTCTGTACTCATCCGGTTCAAGGAATGCACCCTCTCCCCATTCGTTCCAGGCATTTATATAGACAAAATCAGTGTCCCTGCCTCTAACCTTTTCCTTAAGGACCGAGAGTGCCTTTGAGAACTTTTCCGGGCTTGTTCCCTTATAAACAAGTCCTTTATAGCTGCGCCTCGGAGTATTATCCCAGTCGGGGATGAGTCCTGGAAATTCATTTTCCCCATATTTTCTGCCGGTTATCGCCCTGTATATCCACTCTGCCTTTATAAATCTCTCAAGCTGTTTCTTGTCTTCGCTTCGGAATCTGTTGAGAAAGCTCTTAAGTGCAACCGACAGGTTGTAGGAAAGCTTTTGATATTTCGATAATCCGAACTTTAATGAATAGCCGGGTTCAAAGTAATAGTACCCGTCAATAAGCTCTCTGCACTCTTTTCTCTCATCCGACCCTGCCGCGGTTTTGCCGGACACAAAATATATGCCGTCAAAGCCCTCTTCAGCTGCCCATTTATTAAAGCATTCCGCCATTTCCTTAAAGCAGGGGATATCAAAGGTCTTATATATCTGGTAGATGGGCTTATTGCCGACCTTTATATATCTGGGATCCTTGAAAAATCGAAGAAGATAGTCAAATAACTCTCTCCAGTCCTTTTCATCTCCGTAGGTCTGCTCTATAAGCACCTGATTTTCCAGACCGTACCAGGTCCTGGTCCAGGTTTCATTAGCCCAGCAGAGGCAGTAGTTTAAGTCGATCTCCGGATGGGAAAGCAGTGTTTCAAGGGGTTTTTCCATGAGAGTGTGGCCCTTAAAGTAATACTGATACATGGCAAAGCCGTATATTCCGTATTTCTTTGCAAGCTCTGCCTGATGCTTTAAGGTCTCTGCCCCTTCTGCGTCAAGGTCATAGTAATGACCGTTTTCCGGAATCTTCGGCTGGATATGGCCCTTATATAGGGGCTTGCCCCGCTTTACGGCTACCCATTCCGTGTAGCCCTTTCCCCACCACTCGTCGTTTTCCGGGAAGGTATGAAATTGTGGGAGATACATACATATGATACGCATAATTTCTAAAAATCCGGTAGTCCTCAGTCTAAACAAAATCAAGCAGTCAGTACAAATGCAGGCTGAAGGCTAAATCAAATTTTCAGGGCTCTCCGGAGCCGCGTTACTTGACGAGGTTTTTCACGAGTCTAGTAACGTACGCTGCGAGGGTTCAAGACGTCCGGTGGACGTCTGTTCTGAACGGACCGAAGCGGAGCGTAGACGAGAGCGAAAGCGTCCCTGAAAATTTCGAGTTTAGACTGAAGACTGCATAGCACATCCTTCGGCCTACCTTACACGGTTCAAATTTAACTTTCAGAGTCTTCTCCATTGTGTATCACTCCGACACACCTGCCCACCGCGTACCAGAACAGCGGTGTTGCCAGCTGGAAGGAGAAAACGTTGGACCCAATGGACTGCAGCAGGAAGATTGAAATGATTCCAAGCTCTACGCAGCATTCCGAAAAGCACTTAATACTCTTTTTATATATGAGGAGCAGAAGGTATGCAAATATGGACACGCCTACAACTCCCAGTTCGCAGAACATCTTAACAAGCCCGCCATCAGCAACAACCTTAACACCCTCAATTCCAAGGGCCCTGTGTCCGTTGGCCCCCAGACCGTTTCCGATCCAGCTTGAATACATCATATTTACAGCTGCCACCCACTGCTCCGACCTTTCGCCGATGGCCTGGGGGAGAGAGGCAAGCCTGTAGTAGACCTTAAGTACAGCCCCGGGAGATATCACAAGCATTGCGATAATCGCCAGTACTATAACACCGATCTCTATGAAAAAATATTTCTTCTTAAACAGCTTAAATGAGAAAAATATAAGCACGTTCATATATGCCGCAACCAGCAGGGCTGCCACCATTGCAGATCTCTGGTTAGATAAAAATGCGAAAATAAGTCCCACTATAAACCCTGCAATTCCCAGCTTTTTGTTTTTGCCTTCTTTAAAAAGAGCCATTCCCGCAAGCATTCCAACAACGGATATGGATCCCAGGACTGTGCAACCCACAACGGAATTCATCCTGACTCGCATTGTAGGTGCATCCGCCAGCGAAATGTATGACCAGTCATAGAGATAGTCAAGATAAAATTGGGGAGCCCAGATATAAAATAAAAGACCCACGCCGCATATTATAAAAAGACCCCACAAGAATCCCTTGTAAAATCCATTGCCGGAGTCCTTCATCCTGCCCACAAGGTAAAATACTGCCGGCAGCACGAAAACAGCCGCTTCACCGGCAAACACCCCGATTGGCAGTCCCTGGGCCCTAAGCCATATCCCCGACAGCAGACAAAATGCTACATACGCTACCATAAGGCAGTCGCACAAATTAAGTGAAACATCCGAAGTCTTTTCAGATAGTTTGTTTATTTCTCTGCCAGTGGTCGAAGAGTCAGCAATCAAATTCTCGGGGCACTCCGGAGCCCGGTTCTTAGCGAGGTCCTCTACGAGCTTAGAACCGCTGTGCGAGGACAGTGAGCGAGAGCGTCCCTGAGAATTTCGACTTGCTGCACTCTGAGACCACGTACGTACTGAGGACCGAGAGCGTCCCGAAAAATTTCGACTCAGAAAAATCCGAGAACCCGTCCGAGTCAAAACAAGTATTCCAATAAGCACCATCAGCCCTGCTGCCACTACCCCAGGTCTCATGCCGCTCCAAAACACCGTTATAACATAGCAGACCGCCACTATGGGATAGTAGGCGGTCCATATTCCGTTAATTGATTTTGTCTTAAGCTTATCCATCAGATCTGTCATAGCAAAATCCCGTTTATTCGTAGTTCCTCTTCTTAAGCCATACCGTTTCATTGACTATCGGCGTATAGCTCTGGATGAGCTTCACAACCTTCACCGACACATTGGTGTCCTCATAATCAAGAGGCATCACAACCTCTTCGTTATTCTCATACATGGAGACCGCAAGCTCCATGGCCTGCTCCACATCGTGTCCCGTGATACCGCCAATAACAACCGTACCCTTATCAAGCACCTCCGGCCTCTCAGTGGAGGTTCTTATAAGCACCCCGGGGAAATTCATCATGGCCGATTCCTCTGATAATGTGCCGGAATCTGATAATACGCAGTAGGCATTCTTCTGAAGCTTATTGTAATCCATAAAGCCAAAGGGCTTCATACTGGTAACAAGGGGATGGAACTTAAAGTTCCTCTCCTCGATATATTTTTTTGATCTTGGATGGGTCGAGTAGATTATGGGCATCTGATATTTTTCCGCAATTCTGTTCACCGCGTTCATAAGATCCATAAAATTATCCTCAAGATCGATATTTTCCTCACGGTGGGCCGACAGAAGTATATACTTTTTCTTTTCAAGCCCCAATCTCTCAAGGACATCCGAGGCCTCTATCTTCTCCATATGGTCACGCAGAACCTCTCTCATGGGAGAACCCGTCACGAATATGGTCTTACCGTCGATCCCCTCAGATAAAAGGTATCTTCTTGAGTTCTCGGTATAAGGAAGATTTATATCGGAAATATGATCCACGATCTTCCTGTTTATCATTTCGGACACGTTCCAGTCCCAGCATCTGTTGCCTGCCTCCATGTGGAAAATAGGCACCTTAAGTCTTTTTGCACTGATCGCGGAAAGGGCTGAATTGGTATCACCGAGCAGCAGTACGGCATCGGGCTTAACCTCACGGATCAGGGCATATGATTTTGCAATTATATTGCCCATGGTCTCTCCAAGGTCACTGCCAACCGCATCGAGATAGTAATCAGGGGCACGGAGGCCTAAATCCTCAAAAAATATCTGGTTAAGGGTATAGTCATAATTCTGGCCTGTATGCACCAGCACATGGTCAAAGTATTTATCAGCGCACTTTATGACCGCTGACATTCTGATGATCTCCGGTCTTGTGCCGAGGATTGTCATAAGCTTTAATTTACTCATCTTTTATATCCACCTTTTCGTAGAAGGTATCCGGATGCTCCGGATCAAAGGCCTCGTTGGCCCACATAACCGTTACCATATCCTCAGACCCCACATTTGTTATGTTGTGGGTGTATCCGCAGGGTATATCAACAACCTTCAGCTCATCTCCGCTCACCCGATAGGAGATTATCTTCTCATCACCTATCTTCCTGAAGCTGATGATCCCCTCGCCCTTAACAACAAGGAACTTTTCGTTTTTAGTATGATGCCAGTGCTCACCCTTGGTGATCCCGGGTTTTGACACATTTATTGAAACCTGGCCCCGCTCCGGCGTTCTTATAAACTCCGTAAATGAACCCCTGTTATCCGCATGTCCCTTAAGCCCATAGGCAAAATCATCCTCCGGCAGAAAGCTTAAATATGTACTGTACAGCTTCTTTTCAAAGCCGTCGGCAAAATCAGGTACCTGTAGGTTTTCCCTCATATCCCTAAAGCCGTATAAAAGCTCTGGTATCCGTTTAAGGTGTACCTCATGCACGGTCGGTACAAAGGCAAACCCATCTTCTCCTACGTGCATTTTTGACCTCGTGCACAGGGTCAGTTCCGTTAAAAGATCATCAATATACACAAGCCTCATAAGAGGATCTGCATCATTAACCTGAATTGGTAAATTTCGTGAAATATTGTAGCAGAAGGTTGCTACCGCAGAATTATAATTGGGACGGCTCCACTTACCGAAAACGTTTGGAAGCCTGTATATGATAACCTGTGCTCCCTGCTCCCGGCCATACTCAAAGAGCAGATCCTCACCTGCCTTTTTGCTTTTGCCGTAGGGATTGTTAAGAGAAGCCTGAATGGACGAGGTGGTAACGATGGGAGCCTTATTGCCCGCTGCTTTCAGGGCATCCAAAAGCCTCCCGGTGAATCCGAAGTTGCCCTTCATGAATTCTTCTTCATCCTTAGGTCTGTTTATTCCCGCAAGATGAAATACGAAATCACACTTTTCGGCATATTCGTCGAGAAGTCTTTCCTCCGTATCGATATCATACAGCATCAGCTCATCCTTACCCATCATCCTAAGATGCGCTGTCAGATTTTTACCCACAAAGCCATTGGCTCCGGTTATAAGGACCTTCATATCATCTCCGGTTATGAATCAATATTTTATGCCAAATTCCTCGAGTTCATCTCTGATGTATTTAAGTGAAAGAAGTTTTTCCTTAACCTGCTCTACATCGAGGATTGTTGTATTGTTTGAATTAAACTCGGAAAGCTTCGCTCTCTCAACGCTGCCCTCCTTGAAATACTTATCGTAGTTAAGGTCTCTCTGATCTGCGGGAACCCTGAAGAAACCACCCATATCAACTGCTCTTGCGCATTCCTCATTGGTAAGGAGCGTTTCATACATCTTCTCACCGTGTCTGATTCCGATTATCTTAACCTCATTATCCGCATGGAACAGTTCCTTAACGGCCTGGGCAAGAACCTCTATGGTACATGCGGGAGCCTTCTGAACCATGATGTCTCCGGGCTCGGCATTTTCAAAGGCGAACAGTACAAGCTCAACAGCCTCTTCAAGGCTCATGATAAATCTCGTCATCTTAGGCTCTGTAACCGTAAGGGGCAGGCCCTGCCTTATCTGGTCGATGAACAGAGGGATAACCGAGCCTCTTGAACACATTACATTGCCGTATCTGGTTCCGCATATAAGAGTTGAATCAACGGTTCTTGATTTTGCAACGAAGACCTTCTCCATCATCGCCTTGGAGGTTCCCATTGCATTAACAGGATATGCGGCCTTATCAGTGGATAAGCAGATGACCTTTTTAACTCCGGCCTCGATTGCCGCTGTCAGCACGTTGTCCGTTCCGAAAACATTGGTCCTTACAGCCTCCATGGGGAAGAACTCGCAGCTTGGAACCTGCTTAAGAGCTGCCGCATGGAAGATATAGTCAACTCCGTGCATTGCATCTCTTACACTCTGTATATCCCTGACGTCACCAATGTAATATTTTATCTTGGGGTTGTTATAGAAATGCCTCATGTCATCCTGCTTTTTCTCATCACGGGAAAAAATGCGGATTTCCTTGATGCCTGTCTCTAAAAATCTGTTAAGCACTGCATTTCCGAAGGAGCCTGTTCCTCCGGTTATTAAAAGTGTCTGTCCGTCAAAATATGAATCGCTCATAGCCATCTCCTATTGCAAAATCATTCAAAATCACTTGGTAACAATTTTCATGTTTGAATCGTCCTCTGCCTGCATCTTATCAAGTGTTTCCTTAAGATGCTGCTTTGGTGACTGGTATGTGGGAACAAGCCTCTTAACCCAGGCTCTTATCTCCTCGCTACCGGCCTCCTCCTTGGATTCGACCTCCAGCTCCTCAAGTTCCTTAAAGAACTCTTCTTCGTCAAATTCAATAGGCTTGCCTATGTGGATCTTGGCATTGGCCGTATCCTGAAGGCCCTCCTCCTCCATGAGCATTTCCTCATAGAGCTTCTCACCGGGCCTTAGGCCCGTAAACTCAATCTGAATATCCTCACCCGGCACATAGCCTGAAAGTCTTATCAGGTTTATCGCAAGGTCAAGAATCTTAACAGGCTCACCCATTTCAAGGACAAATATCTCACCGCCCTTGGCATATGCGCCTGCCTGAAGTACCAGAGATACTGCCTCCGGAATAGTCATGAAATACCTGATTATATTGGGATGAGTTACCGTAACAGGACCCCCTGCCTCAATCTGCTTCTTAAAGAGAGGGATAACCGAGCCATTACTGCCCAGTACATTACCGAAACGCACTGCAACGAATTCGGTTTTTGACCTGTTGTTGTAGGACTGAACGATCATCTCACAGATACGCTTTGAAGCGCCCATGATGTTTGTGGGATTAACCGCTTTATCCGTGGATATCATTACAAACCTGTCGGTTCCGTATTTTGATGCCGCTTCCGCAAGCTTCCAGGTTCCGAATACATTATTTTTAATAGCCTCGTTAGGACTGTCCTCCATCAGCGGCACATGCTTGTGAGCTGCTGCATGGTAAACAATGTTCGGATGGTACTCCTCAAAGATCGAATTGACCCTGTTTGTATTTCTGACGGAACCTATAAGCACCTTAAGATCCAGTTCCGGATACTTTTTGATAAGCTCCTGCTGGATGTCATAGGCACTGTTCTCGTATATATCGAAAATAATAAGCTGCTTCGGCTTGTGGGTTGCTATCTGTCTGCACAGCTCCGATCCTATGGAACCGCCACCACCTGTGACCAGGATGACTTTATCCCTGACGTATCCCATGATGGAGTCAAGATCAACCTGGATCTGGTCCCTCCCCAAAAGGTCGATAACGTCAACCTTTCGAAGCTGGCTTACATTGACCTCGCCGTTAACAAGCTGGTACATACCGGGCAGGGTCTTAAGCTCGCACCTTGTCTGCTTGCATATCTCAAGAATGTCTCTTACGGTTGACTTCGGCGCCGTAGGCATTGCGATGATGATCTCGTCGATGTTGTATTTTGCAACGTTCTCAAGGATATCCTCTCTGCCGCCTACAACCTTAACACCGTGAATGTAGTTGCCTATCTTGGTCCTGTCATCGTCAATAACGCACATTGCGTTCTTCTGGATATAGGTAGAGGACTTCATCTCACGGATAAGCGAATTGCCCGCGTCCCCAGCACCTATTATCATCACGTTGACGCTTTTTGCGGAGTCGACCCTTTTCTCAATAAAGGTTCTGACGGTTCTGTAGAAAAATCGTGCAAGAGCAACAAGTGCCAGCAGGAACATTCCGAAGAACACATAACAGCTTCTCGGATAATGCCACCCAAGCAGCACGTGCACGATCACCATCTGCGCTACCGCGGATGAAAAACAGCCCAGGAAAATATTAACGATTTCCGGTGTTCCGGCATACTCCCAAAGACTCTGGTACAAATGGAATATCCAGAAAATAACCAGGGTTATCACTATACTGAAGGGCAGGAACCTCCATGCCGTCTCAGCAAAGGTGGGGTCGGGTATGTCACTGTATCTGAAGTCAAAACGTGCAGCAAGGCCCAAAAATGTTGCGATATACACTGCCAGTGCATCCCACAGCATAAGCGCCACTCTGCGTACGATTATCTGTCTGTTCTCAATCACTTTAAAAATCTTCTTCCTATAATCCTATTATGCGAAAAACAGGCCATTCGCAATCTATTCATTATATCAGATTGTCACTGTTTTCACAATTGCCGGCAACCAGCAGTAAAAACAGGGACAGACTGAAGGGCGGAACTATAAAATAATTTTCCAAAAAGCCCGCACAGAGCATTGCCATTGCACCGGCCATTATAAATCTGCCTGTATAAGAGGCCACCGCGCCCTCCCGAAGCTGCCAGAGCCTCTTTATAAGGAGTGCCACCGTAATTACAAAAACAACGATTCCATGCACAAAAAGAATATCCAGCATTCCGCTGTGTGCCTCAAACATCCCCTCAAGCCAGTCAATATGCATCACATAAGAGGAGCCGATTCCCGTAATGGGCCGCTTTAAAAATGCTCCCCACAGCTCCCGCCATATTTCCTCACGTCCCGAGATCGCGTTCTTGTAAAACAGCTGTATGTTTACGCCTCCGGTAAGATTTCCCAGTCCGATGTATACAAGGGAAAATACCGCAGCGCCCACGGTTGTCCCAAGGCATAAGAGCATATATAGCCACTTTTTGTTCCACAATTTTCCCGGAAGGATCAAAAGCAGGGCAAATACCAGGAGCGCCAGAAAAGCGCAACGAGCTCTGTACCAGGCAATAATGTTATAGCCCCAGGCGAACATCCACACATACCACAAAATCATCCATTTTGCAGCCTTTTCCCTGCCCTTCTTCTTAAGATGTCTTCTTAAGCATTCAAAACCTATCATGGCAAAGATGAAGCCGGTTATCAGAACAAGTCCGCCGTAATTGGTGTTGTAGCCCTTAAAATATCCCTTTACGTCAAAGGTCCAGTAGAAGAAAAAGAAACCGGTTATCCCCAGAATATAATAGAACAGCTTTCGTGGGATCCGTATCTTATTAGCCAGGTACAGTATTAGAAGAAAATCCGCTGCCGTCAGGAAAGCCCCCTTGTTGGAGCCTATCAGAAACAGGTTTACAAGAGCAAAGGCATCCCCCACTATCATCATCCAGAATACCGGGTCGCGAAAGGCATCCTTAATATTTACATACGCAAAGAAAGCCACTGCCAGTGCCGGAAGGCATATGACGGTGCCATAGGGTGCCATGTCGGAATACCAGGAATATTCATTCCAGAGACCCATCATCAGGCCGAAGTAGGCGATGAGGATGGCGGTGTTGCCGACGAGTCTGCGATTTTTGCTTACGGGTTGTGAGGTCATAATGTTACATACGCTCGACCTCGTGTAAAACTCGAATTTCTCAGGGACGCTCCCGCTCCCTGTCCTCGATGCTCGCGTTACTAAGCTCGTGAGAAACCTCGCTAAGTAACGAGTCTGCGGAGGGCCCTGAGAAATTGATTTTACTCTCGGCCGAGCTTACTCTTTAAACAAACGATTATCTTTTTCTTTATTTTCTTTATTTTCTTTATTTTCTTTATTTTCTTTTTTCTTTATTTTCTTTTTTCTTTATTTTCATTTTCCCCTTCGCATTTTCTCAAACATGCCTCCCAGCAACACCTTGTACTCGCGGAAGTAAATTGCGAGGATTGCCGCAACAATACAGGTGCAGATCAGGTAAGCATAGGGAAGGGATAATATCATTATCACTGATTCAAGGATCAGGAGAATATATACTGCGTAGTCCTTTACGGGATTGTAGGTGATCTTAACGTACCTGCGCACGATCATAAAGGCCATAAAATACATCGTAAAGTAAGAGATCGCGGTTGCCCAGGCGGCTCCCATGGCCCCAAAATACGGAACTGATGCAAAGTTAAGGGCCACGTTAACTGCTGCGCCTATTCCTGTTGCAATACCCATTGATTTTGAATCCTTGTGGGCAAGGCATATGGAACCCAGAAACCCTGTGAGTGCCCCGAATATTACGGAGATCAAGAGGGGAGGCACCATCCTCCAGGCCTCATAGAAATCCTTTTTGAATAATATAAGCGCCAGGAGCCTTACTATAAGGATAAGCCCTGCGCAGCCTATGACCATGAAGGCGTTGTAGGCCCTGTACATACCGGAGAAAAACTCATCGCTGTTCTCGTCCTTGTAGCTTTTCGTGGCCGACATCTGCCAGGCCTGGGCAAATATCCTCTGGAACACCATAAGGATCGCAGGTATCTTATAGGACACTCCGTACACGCCGTTTGCGGCGCTGCCGCAGATTCCCGCAACAATATACCGGTCAGCCGCATTATTGACCCAGCTGCCTGTGGAATACAGAAGCAGGGGCTTGCCGTACTTAAGCATTTCATCCGACAGCTCCCTATCTTCTTTAAAATCAATGGTCTTATCGCCCCTAATCCCCATTATCAGCATTATTGCCGACGCAGCCGCATAGGCGATGACCTGGGCAAAAACATATCCGGACAGCCCCGTCTTAAGCACCAGAAGGAAAATCAGGTTCGAGACTATCATGAGCAGGGTTGAACTTATGCTGCCAATAACAACAACAGGTACCTTCTCAGAGCCCTGAAAGAACAGGACCAGGTATTCGTAAAGCGAATTAGCTGCAAACAGGAAGATAAATAAAACGAGATACCATTTAATCTCATCGTTAACAAGAACTGTGCCAATAAGGCATAGGACAGCAACCAGAACATCCGCTCTTAAAACATACTTAAGGCCACATCTTAAGATACTGCCTCTCTTATCTGATCTTTCAATTCCGAAGCGCAGCGCCGCCTCACCCATATTGACGGTCAGAGCCGGTACTAAAAGCAGCATTGTTACCTGCAGTATATCCGCTATGCCGTACTCATAGGTCGTTAAGACTCCGGTGTACAGGGGCACCAGCAAAAATACCAGTATCTTCGATACAAAATTGCTTATGGAGAATAAAGCAATATTTCCCGCAAGGTACTTAAGCTTTCCGCCCTTTGCAGGCGCATCCTCTTTCCTAGGCTCCATTCTCTTCCTCCCTGCCTGCTGCCATAAGTAGGAACAAAAGGTTCAGAGCATAATTGGCCCAGATAAGGTCAACATCGAAAAACGACTCAATAAACACCGCAAGAACAGCCACAATTCCGCACATGGCGACAGAACTGTTAAAGGCTGATTTTCCGAAGGACAAGAGTCTGCGATATATCAAAATGATCGTAAGGATAAATACCAAAAGTCCGTGAATTACAAGAATGTCATACATGGCATTATGCACATTGAATTCAAAGAACGAAGTGATGGTCACGTTGGTTCCGATTCCCGTCAGGGGCTTTTTCATAAACAGGTTCCAGAACTCCAGCCATATTGCCTCGCGGCCCGAGAACATATTCTTGTAAAAGAAAGGGATCCTGAAGTTAACGCCGGTTGTGCCCAGCACAACATAAAAAGCCACAAAAGCAAGGGACCCCAGAGTCGCAAAAACCATCACAAGAGTAAAGAACCACTTTTTAGCCCACAGCTTTTTAGGCACAATGAATCTGAATATCAAAAAGACCGTAAGCATTATGAATGCTCCTCTGGCCCTGTGATAGAGAGAGAGCTGATAGCCCTTGATCACAATGATCATCATAAGGAGTCCAAAGGCCTCATGTTTTTTGTATAAGAACTCAGCAAGCACAAAAAGACACAGAAGGGAAAATATCGTAAAGGTTGCGGCAGTGTTGGTATTCATGGCATAGGTGCCGTACTCCGCAAACATCCAGCCATAGGTGTAGAAGAACCAGTAAAGCATAAGGCACAGATACATACCGCCAATGGCATAAAAATGCCAGGTTTTAAGCTTTATCTTCCTGCACATGTAAAACAGGATCGCAAAATTAGCCGCCGTAAAGAAGGCTCCGAAACCGGAGTCCACAATAACAAGATTGACGGCAGTCAGGACCACGATCGCTGCAGCAATGAAAAAGTCCACGTCCTTTTCCTTGAAGATTGAGACTATATTGACATTTACAAGGAATAAAAGGCCCAGGAAAACAAAAACAATGACGCCCACATAGTCCTCGGTAAAGCCATAGAACTTGGGCACCATGAAGGTCAGGGCATAGAACATGAACCACATTGCAATGATAACAATGTTGGCAATATCTCTTATCTTATTTATTTTTTCAGCATTTCCTGAAGTTTCAGGCATAGAGCCTCTCCTCTTGCATTCCATGAATATTTATCAAAATCAATCCCCGAAAGCAGGCGCTCTGCATTGGGATTTTCAAGAATATTTTTAATCTTTTCGGCGATCTCCACTGGATCGTTATAATTATTGATTATATCGCCATCGGCTGCTTTCTCAATTAAATCAAGAGCTCCTACTTCCTTTGAAAGCAGTACGCTGCAGCCGTTTGAAAGGGCTTCAACAGGGGCAAGGCCGAAGGTTTCAAAGCAGGAATTCTGGATAAAGAGGTCAGACTCCTTAAACAGTTCCCGTACGACATTCGAATCCACCAGGCCTAAGTTTCTCACAAAATCATAAGAATTTATCTCATCTGTGTCCGCGCCCTCAGCGCCAACCACCGTAAGGGTCGCATCAATGCCCTCGTCCCGCAGGATCTTAACAGCCTTGCAGATGTACCGGATCATCTTCCTGGGCATGCCGCCGCCGATGGAGAAAATTGAAGTTTTTTTATTGAATTGTTCTGGAGAGGCCTCGCCAAAGTTTCTTTCTTCTGCGATTTGCGTATCTGTAAAGGCCGGAGCCGAAGAAAAAATCAAATTTTTCGGGCTCTCCGCAGGCTCGTTACTTAGCGAGGTTTTCCACGAGCTTATGTAACGTGAGCACCGAGGACCGAGAGCGGGAGCGTCCCGAAAAATTTCGACTTTTTGCTGAGGCTCCGCCCCCTCTTGCGCAATCCCATTAGCCACAATCTCAATTTTCTCCGCCTGCTCCGGATAATGCTCCCGAAGCCAGGATGCGAAACGCTCACTCACCGCGAAGATGCGGTCCGCGCCTGCAAGGGTTGCCCTCTCAACCCGGTTCATCTTAGGATCCGGCACCTTGTTTATTCCATTTTCGTATTCAACGCAGCCGTGCATCAGATACGCCGTTGGCTTTTTAAAGGCCTTCGCAATCCTGAGGCCCAGAAGATTCTGCTTCGAATAGCCTGAAAACAGTACCACGTCACAGCCTGCGATCTTTAAAAAAAGCTCGGGAACTCTTGCAGCCTTGGATACCACCTTCTGATATGATACCTTGGCGGGAATCCTCTGTATGTATTCTTTTGTCACGTTGGCGGGACCTGTTCCTGTCCTATGATCGCCGACTATGAAGACTTTCATATTCCCTGCGTCCCTCATACATCCATTTTATAACCTGAAGCATACCCGCATCTTTGCCGTATAGTGCCCTTTTTCTGAGGGCGAACTGCCATATGAGCACATGGGAGAACCATTTCGACATTGCCACATAGTTGGCTCCCCTTGTTAAGAAAAAGTCCTTATCATACCCCTTAAACCAGGTGGATTCCTCCTCCCGTAGCGCCGCAATCTGTATGGGCATATAGACTATCTTTTTCTTTTTCCTAAGGCATTCGTACAGAAAGAGATTTTCCTCTCCCATACTGTATTTTGCGCCTGCACCAAATTCCTCATCAAAGGGCGTATCAAGGACTGATTTTCGCCTGAAGGCTATTTCCGGCGAAAATATCTTAAGGACCGAAAGATAGTTCATCTGCTTAACTTCATCGAATATGGGAACCTGGCGTTCCTTCCTTTTTATGAAGAAGACTATTATATCCGCATCCGGCTGGGAGGCAAAAGCACGAAGGATCATGCCCTCATAGCCGTACTGGTACTCCACATCATTATCGCAAAGTATGCAGATATCCGCCGTTGCATTTTTTATTGCCATGTTACGGCTCTTTGAAAGTCCGCGTTCTATGGTTTCAATATACTTAACCCGTATATCCGCACCGTTTACGGCCTCATGTTTGACTTCCCGCTCACTCTCCCGGTCGCACTGATTCACAACAACCGCATCCGTGGTGATATTCAGGGTATCTATATAATTTTCATCATCAAGATGCATTGCCGACAGCAGCACCTGAAGTCTCATAATGTCACCTCGAACCACTCCGGATACTTCAGACCTTATTTCAAAGCCTTTTACTCCCCAGCTTCTAAATCAAACTCTGCGTATCACGGCCCTTGCAGCCCACAAAACGAAATAATAACAGCTCTTTATGAAGGATAAGTGTTCAACCTGCCGATACAGGTTCCATATGCGTCTTATTGCCTCAATCTTATTGGAGGACAGGGTCCCCGCCTGGCGTCTGTACAGCGTAAGTGCCTTATCAAGGCCGTAGGCAAAATCAACCTTTTTGAGCACTTTCCACCAGGTAGCGGTATCCTCACTTTTAACCTGGGGCATCAGGATATCATCCTTTGCAAGCTTCTCCATATCAAAGATAACCGTACTCGTGAAGATCGTGGTATTGCCAAGCGCCTGCTTATAACTGATCCTCTCGGGAACCTTAACAACTGCCCCCGTAGGAATACATTTCTCATCCGCAAAGGCATAGCCTGTAAAGGAAAATGCCGCCTTTTTATCTTCCATAAAGGAAATCTGCTCTGTAAGCTTATCCGGGAGCCACTTATCATCCGCATCAAGGAAGGCTATGTACCTGCCCCTTGCATTATCAATGCCGCGGTTTCTTGCGCAGGCCGCCCCTTTGCCGTACTCACCCCGGGGCAATACATGAACGTTATCGCATTCATATTCCCGCATTATCTCAAGGCTTCCATCCGTTGAGTCGTCGTCACACAGCAAAAGCTCAATATTATCATAGCTCTGGTTTTTAACAGACAGAATCGTGTCGGCAATACAGGAAGCTGCATTATATACCGGCACGATCACACTAACCAATGCTTTATTACTCATTTTCATCCTCCGATATGGGAGTCACCATTCCTGCCGCCACACCCTCAGTACTGTCAAACTTAAACAGAGTTTTCACCGTCAGGATCACAAGCTTTATATCCATCCATACCGAATAATTCTCTATGTAGAAAAGATCAAGCTTCAGCTTATCGTAGGGAAGAGTATTGTATTTACCGTATATCTGGGCATAGCCTGTTATTCCGGCCTTTACCTTGGTTCTGTAGACGAACTCAGGCATAACCTCTTTATACTGTTTGATAAGTTCCGGTCTCTCGGGTCTGGGGCCCACAAAGGACATATCCCCCTTAAGCACGTTGAAAAGCTGGGGAAGTTCGTCAAGGCGTGTCCTGCGGATGACCTTCCCGACGGGCGTTATCCTGTCATCATCCCTGGAGGCAAGTCTTGCCTTGCCATCGCTTTCCGCATCCTCTCTCATGCTCCTGAACTTATAGATGTAAAATTCACGGCCGTCCAGGGTGCATCTGACCTGCTTGTACAGAATGCTTCCACCGTCATAGGCCTTGACGCAGATCGCGGTTATGAGCATGAAGGGCGACGCGATAACCGTCAACACAAGAGCCAGTATAAAATCAAGCACTCTCTTTATCGTGGCCTGCTCAGGCTCTATAGGGTCTGATTTTACAAGAAGGAGCGGTGTATCGAAGAAGTGGATATTTGAAGCTCCGCCAAGAACGATATCCGTTATTTTGGGGCTTACGTATATCTCGATATGGTGCTCGTAGCACATTTTAAATATCTTATCCCTCTGGCCTGCCTTGATGTCCCACAGTATTACTGCCTCATGTCTTAAGGCTGCCTCTTTAATGGCCTCGATCCCCATGTCGGAGTTAATGGTTTCTCCAACCACGAACTGATGATGTCGGGTCTTGATCTTCTGCTCCAGGATCTCGGTAGTATCTCCGCTGTATACGACCAGAAGGTCAATAGGTGGAAACAGAGCGCGATATCCATAGGTTGCAAGCAGTATCCAAACGCCTATCAACACTCCCTGCAGGACCATTCCGGCAATAAGGGGCAGGGGCGTTGGAAAATGATACGCCAAAAGAGCTATGATCGCATAAAATATCACGTTTGTCAGAATCGTGGAAAATCCCTGTGAAAACAGGAGCTCGATCATTCGATAGGAGCCGATCCTTAAGCCGCCGTACATGATGGATATGAGCAGCAGGATTGCAAAATAAACAACTGAAATGAAAACATGCCCCCAGAAGTAATATGCCTTCGGAAGCTCTGTATTATAATATCTGACCCACACATAGGTCATGATCCCGCATTCGATTGCAAGGATCAGAAAAGCCATGAAAAAATTATATAATCTCTTACGAACGGTAAGCTTGTTCAAAACACTACTCCTTGCCGGTCACCTTCAGCAGTAAGGCTCCCGCATATCCGGACAGTATCCACAGGAAGGGGATCCGCGAACCCTTAAATACCTTCCTGCCCGCCCTTTTGGCGTATATCACATAAAAGCCCGAATATTTCCATTTAAGTATTGAGGGTTCCGTTATATATGCCCTCTGCTCATAATACAGATACCAGGCCTGCACGTTGCTTATCTTAAGCTTCCTGACGGAATCCGTATAGCCCTCGGATACGATCTCACATACCGTTATGACCCTTTTAAGTACACTGAGCCTGTATATCCTATCTATTTTATCATAAATATAGTCCTCAGGTACATACTTTTCGCCCTCTATCTCCGGGAAGGGGTAGTCACGCAGCACAGCTGTCCTGAACATCAGCGTGGTCTCGCCCTTAAAGCCCTTGCGGTACAGTCCGTATAGCGTTGTCTCACCTTCCATGGGGAATTCGCTGTCGCCTAATAGTTCCTCACTGCTCCTGCCCTTATGGGCCACGATCCCAGCAAGCTTATCAGCATCCGGCGAGGCTGCGACTGCCGCATCCCAGGCATTTAGGAGCTGCTCTAATGCATCATCTACCAGATAGTCATCGGAATCAAGACACAGGAACATATCTCCCCCGGCATACTCGACACCTCTGTTGTGGGCTCTCATCTTGCCGCCGTTCTCCTGGTAATAATACCTCACGGTAAAATCAGCCTCTTTGATCCATTGCCTTACCAGAGATTCTGTATCGTCGTTTGAGCCATCGTCCACAATGACCCATTCAAAGTCTCTTACTGTCTGTCTGCAAAGGCTCGAATATGCACGTTTAAGAAGCTCTTTTCTATTGTAGGTTGGGGTAAACACCGTCAGTCTCACTATTTAAGTCTCCTTAAGCAGAACCTGTGCTCCGCCACACTGTAGTCAACCGGCTCGTATATATAGGGTTCTTCAATGTCATATTTGTATATCACATGATTGTCGGTATCGGCCACTTCCCTAAGCCCTGCTTCCTTCACGAAGTCCTCCTTGATATTGCCTTTTGAGAGAACCACATATTCCGTTTTGGTGTTTTCAAGGGCCCATATAAAAGCGTCCTCATCCACATCTTGGCCTCTTACAAGGGCTGCAAGAATGCGATACTGAGGGCATTCATCATTTTCTATCATATCCGCAGGGTAGTCCTCAGTAACAGCCCTTACATAATCATCCCTGTCTATCGTAAGCTGCATTCTGGCATCGTACTGCCTTATCTGCATATTGTATTCATATTCGAAAAATGCCTTGGGATATTCTGTCTCCGAATCCTCGTGTATGAGCTCCGAAATCCTGATAAGCTCATCCGGGATCTGATATATATTCTCCGCAGCCTTATATCCGTCCTTATATGCAAAACTTCCTGCGCCAAGGCCTATAAGCAGCAGGAGGAGTATGGCCACAACCTTCTCACTGGTGCGTTTTGCATCAAATATAATCCTTGTGGCAATGTACCCTGTCAGCACCACGACAGGCGCTATCCAGAACAGTCTGTAGTACTCACTGTTCACATCAAAGAACTTGTTGAGCAGCAGGGGCACCACCGGATTGTAAATAGTCAGGAACATCACAATGGATGCAGGAATAAATATTTCCTTATCCCTCTTATCACCCTTTATGAGAATATACAGAAGGCCCAGCAGATACAGCACAAAATATGCGCAGCTGTCCATGTACACTGACATGACTGCACTTAAATAGCCTATTCCTTTCTCATAAATATTGATCGACTGCATATATTACCGCCTGTAGTAAGTGTTTACCGCCTGTAGTAGGTGCTTATCGCAAAATAACCCTTAACATAGAGCACATAGATTCCCATCATCACAACCCCCGGCAGGAGCATAAGTATCCATTTCGGGATGAGCTTCCATTTCTTTTTCATGATGATATAAGGGATAAGCAGTATTGATATCTCCGCCGGCACCAGCATATTGGCAGAAGAGGTTATAGTCGTGGAGCCAAAGGCCGCCGCAAAGAGCATGAGCCAGTAGTGCTTCGGCACATCCTCCGAAAGGAGTACCGTAAACAGCAGGAAAATGAAGGGAACCGTTATATTGCCAAGCACGGCCTTTCCCTCATAGGTCCTGGTTATCAGAAAGTTCGACGCCGTATAAAGAGTCACGAAGGTAAAATTGACCCAACATATAACAGTCATCATAACCGTAACCTTCCGTGTATCCTTCCTAAACAGTTCATCGGATATCCCCAGATACATGATATTGGACAGGATCGCCACGGTTGAGGCCATTACCGTCTTCGTTCCCACAAGAGCAGGCAGACCAAATACCCTGCACAGGAATGCATCATTGATAGAATATGTTGCAAAGGCATACCTCAGTTCAAAATGGTCCTGCCATGCGCCTGTGAAGGGATCATATATATTGATCATATCCGTATCAAGTGTCGTTGTGACATTGGCCACATAATACGCCGCATCCAATGTAAAATCATAGGATCTTACTATTATAAAAGTCTGCAGGATTATGATGACTGCAAGGATAATGGCACATTTACGGTCACTCTTTATCCTTGCTGCAGCTTCCCTAATCATCTCTGCCATGATCCTGCCCCTTAATATAATGGCCACAGCGACGATGGTTCCCACTGCTATCCCCCAGATAAGCGTCAGGGTAGACAGTGTTCTGTAAGTAAACATCAGCGGCAGCACACAGATAAAGAATAATCCATAGTACACAAAGAAACCTGTTCCCATGCACAGGATGGCAGATCTCCTCTCATCCTTAGTGCTTACAATCAGGCTTCCTATTGCAAAATACACTATGAGATTGATAATGACAGCCAAAATGGCTTTAACTATCAGCATTATTCTCCGCTCTCGTCCACATATTCATTAAGCTGGTTCTGCAGATTGACCGTTGCATCATACAACGTGTTGATCTTGTTGTTCAGTACAAAAATGCTTGCCAGCAGTACTGCCGCCAGCACCGCAAGGGCAATTGCAAGATTTCTTGCGTTTATTATCGGGTGCTTTTTCATATCCCACTCCTCCTGATAATCCTCAGTCTCGGTTACTGAAGCCGTATCCTCTTGTCCGGTTGTATCAACAGATGTCCGCATCTGCCCCGTCCCGGAAATCGGCTCTGCTGCCTTTTCCACTATAGCTGATCGTGTTCTATTTATAAGCACTGCGGTCACCGGGGGCAATATCATATGAAATAGTATCCCCCATCCGGTAAAATAGCCTGTGAGCAGCGAAAAGGACTCCAGCGCATCGGAATAATAGCCGTATATATTAATGAGTTCCAAGATCAGAAGTGCTATATATACCTCGCTCCTGCTCTTTTCAAATATTTCATCAAACAGCTTCCTGTAGCACAGATATGATAAAGGTATCATTATGACCATTACCGTATGCGCGAAGATCAGGGGATGCAGCTTTATCAGGCGGCAGATCAGTCCCGTCAGGGACATTACCGGCGCTGCAGCAGTGATTTTGCCTCCCTCATACACGCTTGTAGCGATCTTAAGTCCCTCTGCTCCTGCGGCGTACCTATCGGCATAGAGAATAGCCACCGCCATCTGCAGGATCATAACTGCCCATACCGTTATCCTAAGGGGCAACAAGTGCTTTCTGTCAGTCATTCGCCGCCTCCTTCCTGGAGTATATGTCCCAGCCTGCCACATTCGTCTCAAGCCTGTAGTCATACTCATCAAGGGGGAACATGGGCCAGTAATGGCCGTTTAGGAGGATTATATAATCGCACCCGGCATCAGATGCGGCGTTCGATACCGTCAGCATGTCGGGGCTCCTGCCGGAAAGCTCATTAAAGGCATTCCGCGCATCCTCACTTAAGTATCTCACATCATCTCCTGACCTCTGCTCATACAGCATGTCAAAATGCGAGGAATACATGGTGTTGTACATGGAATAATCCGGCATTGCGAGGACCTTGGGATCACTGTTCTGCGACAGCACATAGTCCATTGCCTGCCTGTAATCCTCCGGAATATGCATCAGGTTTTCGCAACTATGCAGATGTTCTCCGGAGTACAGCCTCTCTCCTGTCAGCATCACCGCAAACACGCAGAGGAATGCGGCGAATATGAGGGGAAGTTTTTTTATTATACTGCTCCCGGCTTTATTTTTTTTCTTTTCAGGAGATTCCGGGTCAGATTTATGATTGGATTCTTCCGTTCCTTCATTATCTTCGTGATCCATCCCCCTCACCTCTGACAATACATAAGTCATTGCTGCAGATACTGCAGCCAGCGGTGTCAGTATCAGCACGAAGGGATTGTATCCCAGCTTCCTTCTTAATAAGTACAAAAATAAAAGGGCAACCAAAAATACGGCAAGTATCCTGCTGCTGCCCCTTATCAGATCATATTTTGTTGTAAAATCACTTATCAGCTGCTGTATCATCTTTTGGATCAGGTTAATCTATTGCCCGGGCGCCTTCACTGCACAGTTTCTGCTTCTCCCTGCGCAGCCGTGGCATTAAGAGCTGCATTTATCAGTTCTTCAGCCGTAGGCTCAGCTGTTGTCTCCTCTTCCTTCTTATAGGGCGATGTGTTCTGTCCGTTTTGGATATTGTTATCAGTATCCGACTCCGTGACTATTCCGTCATCATCTATATCCGCATAATTGCTTATGCCTCGCATATACTCGATTATCCTTGATTTTTCCTCTGAGGAAGCGTCCCGTACCTTGCTGCCCGACTGGATGCAGGGTATGAACTTGACCTCCGATATCTTAAAATCATCTCCCAAGGTCACCTTCACAATGCAGGTGTCCATTGTTTTGGAATTAAACCAGAAATTGCCCAGGCTGTAGAATACAGGCACATTATCAACATAATCTATGCCCTGAAGACAATGGGAATGGTCTCCGATTATGAGATCAGCTCCCGCATCAACGTATGCCTTGGCGAGGTCACGCTGACTCTGCTCCACCAGATCCGTGCTCTCAGATCCCCAGTGGACATATACCACCACAAAATCACTGTTGGCTTCGGCCTCTTTGATCTCCTCGACGAACTTGGTGGCATCAAGAGTCCTCATAACTCCCGGGGAATCAGCGGTTGCCTCCTTCGTATCGGGATTGCCGTACCTCTCGATCTGGGTAGCACTCACATAGGCTATCCTCTTATCATATACCGTAAAATATGCCGGCTTGCTGGCCTCCTCATAGTTCTTGCCGGCGCCCACAAAGGGAAGCTTAGCCTCATTTAATATATCAACGGAATCGCTTAAGGCATCCGGGCCGTAATCATAGGCGTGATTATTGGCAAGGGATACTATATCAACACCCAGCTCGTTCATGATATTGACTGTCTCCGGCTTGGCGCGGAAAGTGTAGGTCTTATCAGGCGTGGGCTCTCCTCTGTCGGAATACGGGAACTCGTTGTTCGCCATCATAATGTCTACGCCCTGGAGTGTTGATAGTACTTCGTCCCCCATCACGGCGTTTACATCCTCTCCGTTCTCCCTGAATACTCTTATGGTAGCATACCCTTCTGCAAATCCGATGTCCCCCACAAATCCCAGTGTCAGGGCATCCATCGAGGCAGGCTTAACAGAGTACTCTTTGTTCACATCATCATATATTTCCACATATTCAGGCTCGGCAGGAACCTCCTCTTCGACGATCTCCTCTTCTTCCTCTTCCTTAACGATAAAGTTAGCGCCATCTGTCTCAACGGTTATGGTATACCGGGGTGCCTCGGCCTCTTTAGGCTCATCACCACATCCGCAGAAAATCACGGCTGCAAAAGCTGCCGATAAGAGTCCCACTGCCAGTTTATATGAAGATGATCTTAAAAGCATCAGATACCGCCCTTTACAAAAGAAATTGCCTGCTGATGGTTCGTAATATGAGCCACCTTGCATTTACCCCCGTTTTCTCCGTCAATGTTCCAGTTTACCGCCTTAGGCGCGGTAAAGGTAATGTCGGAGGTCTTGGTGGAATAGATATATTTGGAATCCATGCGTCCCGACAGGAGGGATGCAAGTATAGCCTGGAGCTCCAATGGATTCTTAGGCATTCTGATAAGAGTCACCTCAAATACACCGTCATCAAGCTTAACATTCTTGCCGGTTATGCTCTTAAAGCCACCCACGGATTCCGAATTAGTCACCATTCCGAAGATGTAGTCACCCTCAACCGTTTCGTTATCGGTCTCCGCCTTCATATGATAGGAGGTTATTGATGACAGCTCCTTAACACCGCTCAGCACATAGGCAAGGTATCCCAGGACATTCTTAAACTTCTGGTCTGTCTCATAGGTTATGGAGGTCATAATGCCAAAGGCCGCCACATAGACGAAATACTCGTCATTAAGCTGGCCTATGTCGCATTTGAAGGGCTCGCCGGATACTGCTCTTTTAGCTGCAGTGACCACATTTGATGATATGTGCAGTGTCCTGCCAAAATCATTGGTGGAGCCGGCAGCTATATAGCCAACCGGGATGTCGCACCCCTTTCGCATCATGCCGTTGACCACTTCATCAAGCGTCCCGTCTCCGCCGCAGCAGACTATAAGGTCATAGGGCTCATTCATCTCCTCTATGATCCTGGTGGGATCACCATGTGCCTGGGTCATCCTGACAGTTGTCTCATATCCGTTTTTTTCAAAGGTATCGAGCACGGGATACATCTTGCTCTGTATTCCCATCCTCCCCGCATGCGCATTGCATATAAATAATAATTTCTTCATAATATCGATATTATAACATAACCGAAGTCAAAATGAACATTCTTACCATTTTAGATGCAACCGGATAACCCGAATTAAAAGCACGGTCGATCCAATTTTAAAATAAATGGACATATATGGCGCATTGGTGTATAATAACGATATTAAAAAGTCAAATATGGCGCGATAATATGAATACAAAAAAAGATTATCAAGAATATATTAAAGAATTAGGTCAAAAAATAAAGACATATAGAATCACGAAAGAAATGTCTCAGCAGGATTTGGCTGATAAAACAGGTGTTTCTAAAAGGAGTATATCCAGGTTAGAACAGGGTGAATCTGTTCAGGTTGATAATTTGTTTAAAATTCTCCTGGCTTTAGACCTTGGAGAAAATATAGAATTATTGGTTCCTGATCAAACAAAAAGACCTAGTTTTTATCTCGAGAAAACAGGTGATAAACCGAAAAGAGTACGCAAAAGAATCGAAAAAAGCGAATTTAAGTGGGGAGATGAGCAGTGAATAATACAGCCGAAGTTTATTTGTGGGGAACGCGAATAGGAATAATTCATCAAGATACCTTGAAGCCATATGCCTCTTTTGAATATGATAAGGATTTTATAAAAAGCGGTATTGAAGTATCTCCGATTCGTATGCCTCTTACCGGAAGTATATATGAATTTCCCGGGATAACGGGGGAACCATTTTATGGAATGCCGGGTCTTGTGGCGGATTCACTTCCTGATAAATTTGGTAATACAGTTATAGAGCAGTGGCTCATGTCCTTAGGAAAATCATTATCTGATTTTACAGCAATTGACAGGCTATGCTATACAGGGAAGCGTGGAATGGGTGCACTTGAATATGTACCGGCAAGTACTGATATAAAGGATATAGATGAAAATATCAACGTGAAAGAGATGGTAAAGTTTGCATCAGATATACTGGCTAATAGAGAAGAAATATCCTTGAAATCAGATAATAATCTAACATTTGCACAGCTTGTTCAGGTTGGAAGCTCTGCAGGAGGAGCCCGGGCGAAAGCGATTATTGCCTGGAATGAGGAAACAAATGAAGTAAGATCCGGGCAAACACAACCAGGCGCAGGATACGATTATTGGTTAATGAAATTTGATAATGTTTCAAAAAATGGTGATCATGGCCTTGAAGATAAACCGGAATACACTCTAATAGAATACGCTTATTATCTTATGGCAAAAAAAGCCGGAATAACAATGAACGAGTGCAGGATATATGAAAGTGAAGGGGATCATCATTTTATGACAAGGCGTTTTGACCGTGCAGACGGCAAGAAGCTTCATATGCAGTCTCTTGGTGCTTTAGCGCATATTAGCTATCAGGAGCCCGGGATATGTGGATACGAGATGGCCGTTATGTACATGAAGGAATTGGGGATTTCTTATAAAGAAGTGGAGCAGTTTTATCGCAGAATGGTTTTTAATTGCCTTGCAGTTAATCAGGATGATCATGTTAAGAACATCTCCTTTATTATGGACAGAGCTGGTAGATGGACTCTTTCTC
>R03__coassemble_201_pt1 | contig 37239 bp, 31 predicted proteins | sample R03__metabat2_high_PE_019 | metagenome-assembled genome bin R03
TCTTGACTTACGGTTGAGTGAGTCTTATTATATATAAGTGTTGAAATGGTAACGGTGCTCGGAGCATAATATTTTCTTTTTGCAGCTGTTGCAACGTCTCAGCAAACTTCCTCATAAGAAAATCTAAAACATTCTCTCAGGAAAGCCTTCGAGAATGAGATTTTCTAAGAGGTGATTTCGCTTCGACTAAAAGCGCAACCCCTTCGGGGCAAAGGCTTGCAAAAAGAAAAATTATTCCCTTCGCACCTGACTATGAATTTGTGTAAACGTGCGAGGAACATTATGTTCCGAGCACCGTATCAAGATAGGAAAGGAAGCGATATAAATGCCCAAAACAGGTTCATTATCAATTAATTCGGAGAATATTTTCCCCATAATCAAAAAGTGGATGTATTCCGACCACGATATTTTTGCAAGAGAGCTTATCTCAAACGGATGCGATGCCATCACAAAGCTTAAGAAGCTTGACATGATCGGCGAGTATTCGATTCCAGAGGATAAGGATATGCAGATCAAGGTTATCGTATCAGACAAGGACAAGACTTTAAAGTTCATCGATACAGGTCTCGGTATGACAGCCGAGGAGGTTGAGGAATATATCACCCAGATCGCTTTTTCAGGAGCCACCTCATTCCTCGAGCAGTATAAGGATAAGACAAACGATGATCAGATCATCGGACATTTCGGCCTGGGGTTTTATTCAGCATTCATGGTTGCCGATGAGGTTCATATTGACACACTTTCCTATAAGGAGGGCGCAAAGGCTGTTCACTGGGAGTGCGATGGCGGCACGGAGTATACAATGGAGGACGGAGACAGGTCAGAAGTCGGAACAGAGATAACTCTTTTCCTTAATGAGGACTCCCTTGAGTTCTGCAATGAATACCGTATCCGTGAGGTTATCAAGAAGTACTGCTCCTTCATGCCTACTGCAATCTATCTTGAAAAGGCAGATGCTGAAACGGAATATGAGAACATCCCTGAGGAGGAGATCACTGATAAGGATACGGTGATCGAGAAATACACCGAGGAAGCCAAGTACAGGGAAGAAGAGAAGGAAGACGGCACCAAGGAAAAGATCGAGACATCTCCCGAGAAGAAGATGGCCAAGATCGTTAAGCGTCCCGTTCCTCTTAATGATACCAACCCCCTTTGGGCAAAGCATCCCAACGACTGTACGAAGGAGGAATATCTTGAGTTTTACCGCAAGGTATTTCTTGACTATAAGGAGCCTCTTTTCTGGATCCATCTGAATATGGACTATCCTTTCAATCTTAAGGGTATTTTATACTTCCCCAAGATCAACATGGAGTATGAGTCCATCGAGGGCGTTATAAAGCTGTATAACAACCAGGTATTTATCGCCGATAATATCAAGGAGGTTATTCCGGAGTTCCTGATGCTTTTAAAGGGCGTGATCGATTGTCCGGATCTTCCTCTTAATGTATCCCGTTCGGCCCTTCAGAATGACGGATTTGTTAAGAAGATTTCCGATTATATTTCAAAGAAGGTTGCCGATAAGCTTGCGGGAATGTGCAAGACCGAGAAGGAAGAGTACGAGAAATACTGGGATGATATTTCACCCTTTATCAAGTTCGGATGCCTTAAGGATGATAAGTTCTGCGAGAAGATGAACGACTACATCCTGTTCAAGGATCTTGACGGCAAGTACGAGACTCTTCCGGAGCTTCTTGAGCTCAAGGCAAAATCAGAGGAAAATGCAACTGACGAGAACGGGGAAAAGGTTGAGGCCGAGGTGGTTGATGAAACACCGGCGGATAATGATAAGGATGAAGAGCCCAAGATCAGAAAAACTATTTACTATGTAACTGATGAGCAGCAGCAGTCCCAATATGTTAAGATGTTCAAGGACCAGGGAATGCAGGCTGTGATCCTTACCCATAATATTGACCAGCCCTTTGTCCAGCAGCTTGAATCCAAGAACGAGGACATTAAGTTCATGAGGATTGATGCTGATCTTACTGAAAGTCAGAGAGAGGAAGTATCAGAGGATGATAAAACAGCTCTTGAGGAACAGACAAAGGAGCTTTCAGAACTCTTTAAGAAGGTATTATCCAATGACTCCCTTGAGGTAAAGGTTGAAAAGCTTAAGGATGTGTCTGTTTCTTCGGTACTTACCATATCCGAGGAATCAAGACGTATGCAGGATATGATGAAGATGTACTCAATGGGCGGTGCAATGGATATGGGCATGTTCGGATCTGAAGGTCAGACACTTATCCTTAATGCAAACAATGAGCTTGTTAAGTATATCCTGGCCAATAAGGAAGGTGAGAGCACTAATATGTTCTGCGAGCAGCTGTATGATCTTGCGCTTCTTGCAAATAAGCCCTTATCTCCGGAGGCTATGACAAAGTTTGTAGCCCGCAGTAACGAGATCATGTTAAAGCTTGCAAAATAAAACGGAGTTCCATGGACAGAACAATACTTTACGTGCAGGCCGGTGAAGAACCTGCACAGGCTGTAAAAAGCAAATTTCCTGATGAGGATATAACTTTCTTCATTGCAAAAAATGCCGAAGAGGCGTTTGAAGTCTTAAAGCACAACGACATTGTCGTTGTGCTTGCTGACTGTTATCTTGCGGATATGAAGCTGTTGGAGTTTATCAAGAAGGTACTTCATGATTTTCCGGATACGGTTATGAATGTGTGCCTTGATGTGGCAGATCCGAAGCTGGCACCCCAGATAGCCAATATAAAAGGAGTTAAGAGAATATACCTTGCTCCCTGGGAGCTTGAAGAAATAGAGGATGGAGTCCGTTCAAGCCTTGATGCTGCCTGCATCGATCGTGATTTTGCCGCAAAGGTCAGATCCCTTAAGGAGGACGAGGCGCAGTTTGAGAAAACGCTTGAAGTATTAAAGGATGCGCTCCTTAGGCAGAGATACAGCTATTATAAGCTTAGCAGCATCATGAAACCCTATCTGGAGGCTGCAATCGCCATCAGCAACGAAGAGGTGTCTGCGAAGGCCGGAGAGGGAGCAGAAGAAGCATTAAAGAGCCGTGAGGGCTTTTTAAACTTTGTAAGAGTCTCTTCCGAGAAAATGCTGAGAATAATGACAACCCAGAAGTTGTCAACGGAGGAGCTTAATGACTACCTGCGTACCGAGTTTAAAAATGCCCTGCCAAAAAGCGGAAGGATAGCCGTCGGAGATATAAAAAGCTGTGTTATGGGGGAGCCTGATAAAAACAGGCTTTCATATATGGTATTCAGTCTCTGGTTTACGGCGGCCTATCAGGGATATCGCCTGAAGAAGGGCACAATAGCCCTGGATTCAAGCTATTTATCCTCATCTGTATGCAGGTACATATTGTCATCTGAAGGTGAGGAAAATCAGGAATGCCCCAAAGAACTCCATGATTTTGTGAGAACCATTATAAGCTCCACGGGAAAGGCCTTTGACGAGGAGAAGGATGGGAATGTAACAAGATTTATAATGGATTTTGAGGTATAGGACTTAACACTTAAAAAGAAAAATAAATCCGGTAATGAAGCGCATGGCTTCACTACCGGATTTTTGCATTTTGGCAAATCTTATTGTGTTGCGCCAGCGGCTGCCGCATCAAGCATCTGCTGCTGAAGCTGCTGCATGAGGGCTGCCTGATCAAGAAGTGAATCGGGGTCGATGACCTGGGTCGTCTCCATATCATCGGTTGTCACATCACCCTCAGTCACGGCATTGGGGTTGGCAACAAAGTCATTAAGACTCATGCCTTCGGGAATTGCAAACAGCGCTATGCCCTCTGCCGAGTAGCTATGCTCACAGAAAGGTGTTGATGCGTACACATCTCCGTCAGGCGCCGCAACAACAACACCGGGTACCGAATAAGGACAGGTCTCGGATGACCTTAAGCCTGTTGCCGAACATACCGTTGCGATCATATGATAGTCACAGGTCTCTGTGGGAACATTGTCCTGGGCAAAATATTCGGTGTAGGCCGAACCATCGGTATCGCACAGACCCGAAACAGCAAGCTTTCCTGACTTGTTGCAGACGGTGGCTGTCGTAATGCCTTCGGGACGGTTAAAGCTCTTGTATTCAAGACCTTCGTGGATCCTGCCCATGCAGGCCTTCCAGAGATACTTGGCGGTATTGGTTTCTCCGCTTCCCATATGAACGTTGTTGTCATATCCTGCCCAGGTGGAGCAGGTGTAATAAGGAGTGAATCCTGCAAACCATACATCCACGTTGGAGGAGGTTGTACCGGTCTTACCGGCAATGGCCATATTGCCGAAATTAACCTTGCCGCCGGTACCTTTTGTGACAACATCCTCCATGGCGCTTGTCAAAAGGAAGGCGGTTGTTTCCTTAAGAACCTGCCTTGTCTTCTGAGTATTCTCAAGTAATACATTGCCGTCATGGTCAAGAATCTTAGTGTAGAACATGGGCTTAATATAGGTTCCGCCATTGGCTATGGCCGCATAGGCTGCCGTAAGCTCTATATTGGTTACACCGTCCGTAAGACCGCCTAGGGCAAGGGCCTGGGTTATATCCGAAGAAACAGTTCCGTTTGATTCCGTACGTCTTTCGACAAGGGTTGTAAAACCGAAGTTCAGCAGATAATCAAAACCAAGCTGCGGGGTGATGTCGGAAATCGTCTTAACGGCAACTATGTTAAGGGACTGCTCAATACCGTAGCGAACCGTACATATGCCCTTATAGCCGGTTGTGTACCAGTTTGATACGGCTCGTCCGTTGGTGTAGTTGAAGGGCTCATCAACCTGGGTTGACGCAAGAGTGAAGCCGGCGGAATCAATGGCCGGAGCATAGGCTGCCAGAACCTTAAAGCAGGATCCGGGCTGACGTTTTGTATCTGTTGCCCTGTTAAGGGTAAGGGATGCTGTCTTTTCTCCGCGACCGCCGACAATAGCCTTAACCTGGCCTGTTGACTGCTCAATGATGGAAATAGAAGTCTGGGGCTGAGGGGTTAAGGAAATGTTTTCGGCAACGAAGGTGTATCCCGGCTCCTCAACAAATGCCTTATACTCATCAACTGCCGCCTGGGCATCCTCTTCAGAAGAGAAGATCATGTTAAAGCTGCTTCCCTCAACTCCCTTGAAGTAGGATTCCATGTTCTGGGATGAGAAATTTACAGGATCACCGTTTGAGTCGGTGTAGCTTAGCTCACAGCTTAAAAGGTAATGGGTACTCTCGGGATAATTGTCTGGGTTCGCAAACTCCTCGTCGCAGATCTTCTGCATGGTGGGATCCTGGGTCGTGAAGATCGAAAGACCGCCTGAATACAGGGTATTGTAGGCCTGGGTGTAGGAATACCCAAGCTGCTCCTGAAGATCATTTAATACCTGCTCTGTAAGCTCATCTACAAAATAGGTGTAGATCGTTGTTTCTTCAGTTTCCTCGTTGACTGTCTGGATCCTTGAATACACATCATCGGCACAGGCGGTATCATACTCAAGCTGAGTTATGTAACCCTGAGCCAGCATCTTATCAAGAACCTCCTGACGGCGGATCTTGTTATTTTCAGGATGAGAGATGGGATTCCATTTTGTGGGGTTCTGGGTTATACAGGCAATGACCGCCGACTCCGAAATGGTAAGCTCCGAACAGGGCTTTCCGAAGTATCTCATGGAGGCCGCCTGGACACCTAAGGTTCCCTGACCTAAGTTAATGGTGTTTAAATAGTTCTCAAGGATCGTATCCTTGGATAACTGTTTTTCAAGCTGGACCGCACAGTACTGCTCCTGGAACTTACGCTTGAACTTTTCAACCTTCGAGGATTCACTTGTCCAGGAGGTGAAAACGTTGTTCTTAAGAAGCTGCTGGGTGATGGTTGATGCACCCTGTGAGAGATCTCCGCTTGTTAAGGCCTTAACGCCGGCACGCATGATACCCTTTATATCGATACCGTTATGGGTGTAAAATCGCTCATCCTCGATGGCAACAAAGGCATGCTGTAAGTGCTCCGGAATCTTATCAAGAGTAACATAGATACGGTTTGAATTCTCCGCAATGAGCTTGGTTGTCTGGTTGCCTTCCGAATCATAAACGGTGGTGGAATAGCCTGCAGGAGCCACATCTACATTTGAAATGTCAGGCGCCGTGTCAATGATACCCATGTATAATCCAACTCCGGCACACAGCCCGCATACACCTGCAACACATATCCCGAAGACCGCAACCTTAAATATCGCAGTACCGAAGAACTTGCCTATTTTGGTAGAGGCCGAGTTCATTGATTTTATTCGTTTTTTAGCACCACGTCTTCCGTAGTTCATACATATCCTCCAAAGGGAAAATCATACAGCAGAGGATTTTCTCCATTTAATAAGAAAGAAAACCGAAAACATATCATGTGATTATAACACAATCGATATAAATATGAAAGTTGATGTGTGTTCGGCTTGAAATACAAGTTATGCTGTTTGTCTTTTAATTTGAGAGAAAATCTTGTATAATCAAATAGTTTGGGTAAGTGTGTCCATAATCATTTGAGAGTATTTACGGCATGGATGAATATTTTAGCCTGTACAGGGGCGGAAGCGGTGAGATTGAAGAGAAGAAATCCCGCTTTATTGCCACGCTGGAGCCGGCGACAACTGAAGAGGAAGCGCAGGCATTTTTCGATAGGATAAAAAAACAGTACTGGGATGCAAAACATAACTGCACGGCTTTCGTGATAGGAGATCAGGGGCAGATAATGCGCTCCTCTGATGACGGGGAGCCCTCAGGGACTGCCGGAAGGCCCATGCTTGAAGTACTTACAGGTGAAAAGATAACAAATGTCGCTGTTGTTGTAACGAGATATTTCGGAGGAACGCTTTTAGGCACCGGTGGACTTATAAGAGCTTACCAGGGAGCTGTTAAGGAAGGACTTAAGGACTGCGTTATCTTAAAGAAGATCAAAGGGATTGAACTTAAGGTAATAACGGACTATACGGATTCGGGGAAGCTTTCCTACATGGCTGCATCCAACAATTGGAATGTTATGTCAACCGAATATGGCCAGCAGGTCACAACGCTGATTCTGGCAGAACTTGCGGCGACAGATAGGATCATCACGCAGATAACCGATGCAACCTCGGCCCGGGCCAGGGTAGAGAAAGGCCGGGAGGTGGTTTTTGCGCGGGTTGGCGATGGAATAGAAGTGTTTGAATAGATTTTATAAAAAGGAGGTGCGGCATGGAAGATAACATGTCTACGGAAGAAATCTTACAACTCATAGAAGAAAAGCAGTACACCCGCCTCCGACAGGAACTTGCCGAATGGAATGAAGCAGATATAGCTGCGATCATGGAGGAAATCCCAAAGGAGGAGCAGCTTAAAATATTCAGGATACTTCCAAAGGGAATAGCTGCGGATGTATTCGCCTTTCTGCCTACGGATATTGAGCAGCAGATAATCACAATGCTTACCGACCGTGAGGCGACAAACATCATTAATAATCTGATGGCCGATGATGCTGCAGACCTTATGGAAGAGATGCCGGCAAGTGTTGTAAAAAAACTGCTGGCTAACGTATCCCCGGACCAGAGAAGGGATATAAATCATCTTTTGCGGTATCCGGAGGACTCCGCGGGCTCCGTGATGACAGTGGAGTTCGTTGACCTTAAGGATACACTGACGGTTCAGCAGTCCATAGACAGGATAAGAAGAATAGGACTTGATAAGGAGACTATTAATATCTGTTATGTTCTTGATGTGGGACGCCACCTTCTGGGTACGGTTACCTTAAAGGACCTTCTGCTTCATAAGCCGGATGCCCTGGTTACGGAATTCATGAATGATAACGTCATATCCGTAAATACCCTTACCGACCAGGAAGAGGTTGCCCAGATGTTTTCCAAGTATGACTTTTCAGCCATGCCTGTTGTGGATAATGAAGGGCGTCTCGTGGGAATCATCACCATCGATGATGTTGTGGACATCATGGAAGAGGAGGCCACAGAGGATATTGAAAAAATGGCAGCTATCCTGCCTACTGATAAGCCCTATATGAGAACGGGCATTTTCGAGACATGGAAAAAGCGTATTCCCTGGCTATTGCTTCTGATGATATCGGCAACTGTTACCGGCGGGATAATAACCCATTATGAGGATGCATTAAGCGCTTATGTTGTGCTCACAGCCTTTATTCCAATGCTTATGGATACCGGCGGAAATGCGGGAGGGCAGGCCTCTGTTACGATCATCCGAGGACTGTCTCTTAATGATATTGAATTTTCGGACATTTTTAAGGTTATCTGGAAGGAAGTAAGAGTTGCCCTGTGCTGCGGAGTGACACTTGCGGCTGCCAACTTCGTCAAAATGATGCTTGTGGACAGGGTCAGCATGATCGTTGCTGCGGTAATCTGCCTAACCCTTGTCATAGAGATAATCTTTGCGAAATTTGTTGGTTGTACCCTGCCTATGCTGGCACAGAAAGCGGGCTTCGATCCGGCGGTTATGGCATCGCCTTTTATCACAACCATAGTCGATGCCTTATCACTTGGCATCTATTTCACACTTGCAACCCATATGCTGCATATTGCGGTGTGAATTGAGCGGTAGAGCTTTGAATCGAAAATGCGGTTCATCGCCTCATCACTCATATAGTGTTTTTTGCTGCATCGTCTCGATTCTCGATTCATTAAGTGAACCGCACTTTGATACCGTCCGGGCCGCCTGCAACTCGGCATCCATGCCTCGGTTTCGGCTTTCGCGACCGTTCTGGTCGCTCACCCTATGTGAATCCGGTTCACTAAATTCATCTTCGATCTCGCGCTGTCGACGCAAAAAATACTTATGATGATTCGGCTTGAACCTTATACTTGACGAGGCGATAAGCCGTATACAGTTACATTACGAGGAGAAATATTATGAAACAGAAAAGAGAGAACATCCGTAACGTGGCGATCATAGCCCACGTTGACCACGGAAAAACAACACTTGTAGACGAACTTTTGAAACAGTCCGGAGTGTTCAGGGACAACCAGGAAGTTGCCGAGCGTGTCATGGATTCCAATGATATCGAAAGAGAGAGAGGTATCACGATCCTGAGTAAGAACACGGCGGTAATGTACAAGGATACCAAGATCAACATTGTGGATACCCCGGGTCATGCGGATTTCGGAGGAGAGGTTGAACGTGTCCTTAAGATGGTAAACGGCGCGATCCTTGTGGTGGATGCCTTTGAGGGCGTTATGCCACAGACAAAGTTCGTGCTTAAAAAAGCAATGGCATTAAAGCTTCCGGTGGTTGTCTGCGTCAATAAGGTGGACCGACCCGAGGCAAGATGTGACGAGGTTGTGGATGAGGTCTTAGAACTCTTCATGGATCTTGATGCAACTGATGAACAGCTTGACTGCCCCTTTATTTTTGCATCTGCCAAAAACGGGGTCAGCGGTTTATCGCCTGATGAGTTAGGGCCGGATATGATGCCTCTTTTCGAAGCTATAATGAATTATATTCCTGCACCCGAGGGAGATCCCGATGAAGGCTGTCAGGTTCTTATAAGTACTATAGATTACAACGAATATGTTGGCAGAATAGGAGTAGGTAAGGTTGACAACGGCAAGATCTCCGTTAACCAGGAGGTTGTGATCGTAAATGCCAATGATGAATCGATCAACAAAAAGGTGAAGGTCAGCGCCCTGTACGAATATGACGGCCTTAATAAGGTCAATGTGAAGGAAGCGGGAGTGGGATCGATTGTTGCAATATCAGGAATATCGGATATTCATATAGGCGATACCCTTTGCGATGTGGAGGATCCCAAACCCATACCCTTCCAGAAAATATCAGAGCCTACCATTGGTATGTACTTCATGGTGAATGATTCACCCCTTGCCGGTCAGGAGGGTAAGTACGTTACCTCAAGACATTTAAGAGACCGGCTTTTCAGAGAACTTAATACTGACGTTTCATTGAGGGTTGAGGAGACTGACTCAACCGAATGCTTTAAGGTTTCGGGACGAGGAGAACTCCATCTGTCAGTACTTATCGAGAATATGAGACGTGAGGGATATGAATTTGCCGTAAGTAAGGCAGAGGTTCTGTACCATCAGGACTCAAAGGGCAGAAAGACGGAGCCCATGGAAATCGCCTATATTGACGTTCCGGAGGACTGTGCGGGAAATGTTATAGAAAAACTGGGGCAGAGAAAGGGCGAGCTTCAGAACATGACTCCTATCACGGGAGGCTACACAAGACTTGAGTTTTCAATCCCGGCCCGTGGCCTTATCGGATACCGCGGTGAATTCATGACTGATACGAAGGGTGAGGGTATCATCAATACGATCTTTGATGAGTATGCGCTTTATAAGGGCGAGATCCAGTTCAGAAAGCAGGGCTCCCTTATAGCCTTCGAATCAGGTGAGTCGGTTACCTACGGACTGCATCAGGCCCAGGACAGAGGTGTACTGTTTATCGGACCCGGTGAAAAGGTTTACTGCGGCATGGTTATCGGACAGACAGGTAAGACGGAAGATGTTGAGATAAATGTCTGCAAGACGAAGCATCTGACGAATACAAGATCCTCAGGATCGGATGAAGCCTTAAGACTATCCCCGCCGAGAATACTTTCCCTTGAACAGGCCCTGGAATTCATTGACACTGATGAGCTTTTGGAGATAACACCTGAAAGCCTGAGGATAAGAAAGAAGATCCTTGATCCCACACTCCGAAAGAGAGCGGCCTTCAAGGCATCACAGAATTCCTAAAAAAATAGTTATTAGCATAGGACAAATGGTACGGTATAGGATATAATAATATATTAGATATTTGTATATTGGGAGGTATGAATGTTCACTAATCTATTCGGTAATTATCTTATACGCAAGGGTGTCATTGACACGGAACAGCTTAAACAGATAAAAACATTTCAGGCCAGGACAAGAGTCAAGCTAGGCCTTATCGCTCAGGCTGAGAAGCTCATAACCAAAGAGCAGGCTGATGCGATCAATGAGAAACAGGCAACACTTGACTGCAGGTTCGGTGATATTGCGGTGGAAATGGAGCTTATGACAAGAGACCAGTTAAAGCGTCTTCTCGGAATGCAGAGCTCACCGTATATTACCTTCACCCAGGCTGTTTCCGACCTTGGGCTCATGAGCGTAGAGGAGGTGGATAAAAACCTCTCTGACTACCAGAAGGAGATGGGATATACCTCAATGGATATGGATGCCATAAAGTCCGGGGATATTGACAGGATCATGCCACTGCTTCTTCCGGAAGAGCTTCCCTGGGGCGCCGCGGAGCATGTGGTTGCCGCAATAAGGACCATTAACCGTCTTGTCTGCGATGACATATATGTAAAATCATCCGTGATCAGTAAAAGCTATGACGCTGCCGGCTATGCAATGCAGAACATCCACGGCGATTTCGAGTCAAGTACGGCAATTGCGGGAGAAGAGGAAGGTATGCTGGCTGTGGCCTCCGGCTTTGCAAAGGAAGAGTTTAAGAAGCTGGATGAGGAGGCACTGGACTCCGTTGCGGAGTTTGTGAATATCATAGACGGCCTTTTTGCAACGGCAATAAGTCTTGATCAGGTGGATGTTTCTCTTTCGCCGCCTGAAATGTCCGCAAAAGAAGCTAATCTTAGATCGGATATGATATGTGTGGTTTCAATGGAACTGTGTGAGAAGCCGGTTGATCTGCTGATATCAGTTGGGTCACAGTTTACAATCAATAACAATAACTAGAATCAGGAGGAAAATAAAATGGCAATATTCAAAGGAGCAGGTGTTGCAATATGTACACCCTTTAAGGCAGACGGATCAATTGATTTTGACAAGTTTAAGGAGCAGATCGAGTATCAGATAGCAAACGGCACGGATGCCATCATTGTGTGCGGAACAACAGGTGAGGCTTCCTGTCTTTCCCACGAGGAGCATCTTGAATGCATTAAATACTGCTGTGAGGTCGTTAACCACAGGATTCCCGTTGTTGCGGGAACAGGTTCAAACTGTACGGAAACCGCAATCTATCTGTCACAGGAGGCTGAAAAATACGGTGTTGACGGTCTCTTACTTGTAACACCTTACTACAATAAGTCAACCCAGAAGGGACTTATAGAGCACTTCACAATGGTTGCAAACAGTGTTTCACTGCCGATCATCCTTTACAATGTTCCTTCAAGAACAGGCTGTAATATCCTGCCTGAAACAGCAGTGGAAATGGCCAGAAATGTTAAGAACATCGTAGCTATCAAGGAAGCAACCGGCAACATAAGCCAGATTGCCAAGCTTGCAGCATTAGCTGACGGCTGTATCGATATTTATTCGGGTAATGACGATCAGATAATCCCCATAATGTCACTTGGAGGAATCGGTGTCATTTCGGTTCTGTCAAATATTGCGCCTAAGAAGACTCATGATATCTGCCAGGCATATTTTGACGGTGATGTTGCCGGCGCCGCTAAAAAGCAGCTGGAGGCGATTGAACTTGTGGCTTCGCTTTTCTGTGAGGTTAACCCTATTCCCGTTAAGAAGGCACTTGAGCTTCAGGGAAGAGACTTGGGAGTTCTCCGCCGTCCTCTTTGCGAGATGGAGCCCAAGAATGCAGAGAGACTTGAAAAAGCAATGAAGGAGTATGGTGCGCTGTAATGGTTAAGATTATAATGCATGGCTGTAATGGCCGTATGGGTCAGATGATAACCGGGATCGTTTCAGAAGATCCCGATGCCGAGATAGTAGCGGGCATTGACATTAATGACTCGATAAAAAACACATATCCCACATTTAAGAGCCTTGATGAGTGCAACGTGGAGGCAGATGTACTTATTGACTTCGGAAATGCCAAGGCGGTTGACCATCAGATTGACTGGTGCGTTGAACATAAGGTTCCCTTTGTTTCCTGTACCACCGGCCTTACGGAGGAAACCGTAGGGAAGATCAAAAAGGCATCGGAAGAAATCGCGGTTTTAAAATCAGCCAATATGTCACTTGGCATAAATCTCCTTATGAAGATCCTTAAGGACAATGCGGCAGTTTTAACGGAAGCCGGATTTGATGTGGAGATTGTTGAAAAGCATCATAAAATGAAACTTGATGCGCCTTCGGGAACGGCGCTGTCGCTGGCAGATTCCGTGTGTGAGGGCACTCATAAGTATGATTATACCTATGACAGAAGCACAAGAAGAGAAAAAAGAAGAGATAATGAGATAGGAATTTCCGCTGTGAGAGGCGGCACAATAGTGGGCGAGCATGATGTTATATTCGCAGGACAGGATGAGGTGGTAACCTTCTCCCACACCGCGTATTCAAGAGCAGTTTTTGCCAAGGGTGCCGTTTGTGCGGCCAAGTTTTTATGCGGTAAGAAGGCGGGATATTATTCAATGGCGGATGTTATAGCCGAGAACTGATCCGGCAGGGCATTACATAATATCACAGACATCAGGGGTTGTTACAAAGAGGGGTTAACAGTGACTTTAAACAGCAAGATGGAACATGAAGAATTTGAAACTCTCAAGATACTTTCGAAGCAGTATCCCACGATAGCTTCGGCATCTACGGAGATCATAAATCTTCAGTCGATTTTAAATCTTCCCAAATCAACAGAGCATTTCATGACTGATATCCATGGGGCCTATGAACAGTTTACCCATATCCTGAAAAACGGTTCAGGCTCCGTGAGACGTAAGATCGATGAGGAATTCGGAAACACCTTATCCGTTAAGGACAAGAAGGCGCTTGCGACTCTTATTTATTATCCTGAGGAAAAACTGGATATCATCCTAAGAGAAGAGGACAATATAGAGGACTGGTATAAGATAACCCTTCACAGACTGGTCCAGATCACGAAGCGCGTTGCTTCCAAATATACACGCTCAAAGGTGAGAAAAGCACTGCCGGATGATTTTGCATATGTTATCGAGGAACTGATAACGGAAAAGGTAGAGGTTCAGGATAAGGAAGCCTACTATAACGAGATCATACATACAATTATCAGGATAGGCAGGGCTCCTGAATTCATTGTGGCGCTTGCAAACGTTATACAGCGGCTTGTTATCGACCATCTACACATTGTAGGTGATGTCTTTGATAGAGGCCCAGGACCCCATATCGTTATGGATGTATTAAGGCATTATCATTCCATAGATATCCAGTGGGGCAACCATGACGTTATATGGATGGGCGCGGCAGCAGGCCATCATGCTTCCATTGCCAATGTTTTGAGACTGTCTGCAAGATACGGTAACCTGAGTATTCTTGAGGAGGGCTACGGAATAAATCTGATCCCCCTGGCGACCTTTGCCATGGACACCTATACAGGGGTTGACTGTTCGGCCTTCAAGATCAAGTATGCCGGTGACTATGACGAGCGTGGGCTTGACCTTGATATGAAGATGCATAAGGCGGCCTTTGTGCTCCAGATGAAGCTGGAGGGTCAGCTTATAAAACGTAATCCCGAGTACGGAATGGAGGACAGGCTCCTTCTTGACAAGATCGATTATGAAAATAAGACTGTGACTGCCTATGGAGTGACCTATCCCATTAAGGATTGTGACTTTCCAACGGTTGATCCCGAGGACCCCTATAAGCTTACCGAAGAAGAGGAAGAGCTTATGAACCGCCTGGAGATGGCCTTTATAAAATGCCAGCTCCTTCAGAAGCATGTTAAGTTTTTGTTTAACAAGGGCGGGCTGTATAAGGTATATAATTCAAATCTCCTGTATCACGGCTGCGTGCCTCTTGATGAAAACGGCAATTTCAAGAAGGTAACATTGTACGGACGGTCCTACTCAGGTAAAGCCCTGTACGATAAACTGGACTACTATGCAAGAAAGGGGTACTATGCTCCCTATGGCTCCGAGGACCGGCTTAAGGGCATGGACATAATGTGGTATATATGGGCCAATCCCTCCTCGCCTGTATTCGGTAAGGATAAGATGGCTACCTTTGAGAGATATCTCATCGAGGATCCCGCAAGCCATAAGGAGAATAAAAATCCCTACTATAAGTTTTTAAATGATGATAAGGTAATTGACAGGATACTCGAAGAATTCGGACTGGATCCGAGATTTTCCCATATAATAAACGGGCATGTGCCTGTGGAGCAGAAGAAGGGCGAGAGTCCTATAAAGTGCGGTGGAAAGCTGCTCATAATCGACGGCGGATTTTCAAAGGCATATCAGGAAAAAACGGGAATCGCCGGGTATACTCTTGTCTATTCCTCCCACGGAATGCGTATAGTTGCCCATGAACCCTTTGAATCCACGGAGGATGCAATCCTCAATGAGAAGGATATTGTATCTGATTCCGTAACAGTTGAGACAGCCACCTTCAGACTCCGGGTTGCGGACACTGACACAGGCTACGAGATAAGAGAATCAATTGCAAGGCTTGAGCGTCTGCTCCAGGCCTACAAGGACGGACTCATTATGGAGAGGGAGAGCTTGTAAATGGAATTCAGACCCTGTATTGACATACATAACGGAAGGGTAAAACAGATCATAGGCGGAAGCCTTTCGGATGAGAGCGATTCCGCGAGGGAGAACTTTGTTTCAGATCATGATGCTGCCTATTATGCCAATATGTATAAGGATATGGGGCTTAGAGGCGGCCATGTGATCCTGCTTAATGGCAAAAATTCCGAGTATTATGAGGCCACAAAGGCTGAGGGTATTAAGGCGCTTAATGCTTATCCCGGAGGACTTCAGATAGGCGGTGGGATAAATCTCGATAATGCCGTAGAGTTTTTATCAGAAGGAGCAAGCCATGTTATAGTGACTTCCTTTGTGTTCGACGGTGGGATTTTCCATGAGGATAGGCTTGATGCGCTTGCAAGGCTCGTGGGGAGGAACCATCTGGTACTGGATCTAAGCTGCAGCTTCAAAAACGGAAGATATCTGCTTGTTACGGACCGCTGGCAAAAGTGCACTGATATTGAACTTTCCAAGGAACTGTTCGATAAGCTTTCCGATTACTGTGAGGAATTTCTGGTACATGCGGTAAATGTCGAGGGCACGGGCCTGGGAATAGATTACGGAGTGCTTGGAATATTATCCGAGGTTTCCCATCCCGTTACCTATGCCGGGGGTATCGGAAGCTTTGCGGATATTGATGATATTAAAAAATACGGAAAACGAAATGTTAACTTTACTGTAGGCAGCCGTCTTGATATATATGGCGGCAATATGAGAATTGAGGAGGTTTTAAGATGTACACTGTCATGATCGTTGATGATAATGAAACCGAATTGCTCATTGCCCAAAAGGCTCTTGAGAAAAATTTCAGAGTTATAAGTATAGACAATCCCAAATCCGCTCTTCAGCGTTTGTCAAAGACAACCCTTATGCCGGATCTTATCATTCTTGATGTTGCCATGCCGGGAATATCGGGTTTTGATGTTATGATGCGTCTTAAGACAAGCGAAAAGACCAAGGCCATTCCCATTATGTTCCTGTCAGGAGATAAGGAGAATTCCACAGAGCTTGAAGCCTACAGGCTGGGTGCTGTTGACTTTATGAGAAAGCCCATAGTGCCGGAGCTTTTAAAGAAGAGAGTAGAGCTGCAGACAGAGCATCTGGACTACATGGCCCAGATGAAAACCTATAATACACAGCTTCAGCAGAATGCCAATATCCAGGCGAAAAACGCAATGAGCCTTGAGTATTTTATCATAGGCATCATTACCGACCTGATAGCGGAGAAGGACCCCTATACCGGAATGCACTGCATATGCGTTTCCAAGTACATGGAGATACTTCTTAAGGAAATGCTTATGTCTGGCATTAATTACGGCATAGATCCAAATGATTTTGAGCTGATCCTTTTGTCCTCACGCCTCCATGATATGGGTAAGATAGGTGTTCCGGATGCTGTTTTGTCAAAGGTCGGCAAGTATACGGAAGAAGAATTCACAAAAATGAAGGCCCATACAACTATGGCTGCCAATGCCATTCAAAAGTATGCGTACCTGCTTCCAAACAGTAAGTTCCTGTATTATACCTACACAATGGCGAGATACCATCACGAGAGAGTGGACGGAAACGGATATCCCGACAGACTTGCGGGAAATAACATTCCCATTCTGGCCAGGATACTTGCGGTGGCTGATGTTTATGACGGCCTTGTTTCAGAGAGAACCTATAAGAAGGCAAAAACTCACGAGGAGGCCTATAACATAATCACACAGGGCGCCGGTGTTCAGTTCGACCCCCAGGTTGTTGCGGCATTCCAGAGGGTGCACATGGATTTTGCGGATGCGACAAAAGCAATCCAGTACCAGATGCAGCAGAATGCAGCTGCTTCCCAGCAGGCAATGGCCCAGCAGCATGTCACGCCCACTCAAAATAAGTAAAATAATAAAAAACCGGTGCAAAAGCACCGGTTTTTTAATCTCAAATGTTATGATGTAGCTCATTTCCTAAATAACTTGCATTATCTATGTTGAAAAGGCACGTAATAAAATAGAGATTAGAGCTTGGTTACGTTTGTAGCCTGAGGTCCCTTTTCACCATTAACTACATCGAACTCTACTGAAGCGCCCTCGTCAAGAGACTTGAAGCCTTCCATGTTCAGTCCTGAGTAGTGTACGAATACATCGTTTCCGTCCTCGTCACAGATGAATCCGTAACCCTTCTGGTTGTTGAACCACTTAACTGTACCTTTCATTAGTAAATCCTCCGAAAAATAAAATGTTTACGTGTGACCATTCACACCGCTTAAATGTTAGCACAAAGGAATCCAAAAGTAAACAGAAAAATCGGTCTCGTTTTAGTTGAAAATAACTATATATTTTAGTAAAATTTAGATATGTGACAATGTCACAATGTGAGAGTTTTGTGGTAATAACTATGAACCTTAAGGACTATTTTTCAAAATTAAAAAGGAATAAGGAAACAATACCTCAAAAGACCAAAATAAAAAGCTCCAAAAAGATGACAACGGGCTTTACGGTAATGCTTATCCCCAATTCGGCTGAGTCTGCTAAAACAGTGGAGATAAGCTATGACCGGCTTATGCGGGGGATTGCAAGTGCCATTGCCGTTATTATCATAATGGTGGGACTTTTGATATCAATGGCTGTTAATAACCATACTCTTAAGTACGGTGATGACAATACGAAAAACACCATCCTTACACTTCAGCAGGAGAATGCAGACCTTAAGGACCAGGTAAGCGACTTGTCTGTTTCCCTTCAGTCCTCGGAGGCGGTATTAAACCGCATAGAAAGCGAGCTTTCCAAAGAGGCCGAGGCCCAGAACCTAAGAAATGAGGAGGAACTCATACCCACGGAGATCCCGGTTAAGGGCGGAACGGCAATTGTTATACAGGATGCCACAATCGATGCGGAAAGCGGAGAAGAGCAGGATGGAATAGTATTCAGCGCTTTAGAGGGATCTGTTGTTGTTGCCACGGCCTCCGGCAGTGTTATTTCCGTGGATTCGGATCCGGATTATGGCAACAAGATTGTAATAGACCATGGGAACGGTTATATAACCACTTACAGGACCAACGCACTTTTAAAGGTCTCCTTTGGCGACAGCGTGAGGAAAAACGATATGATCGCAATCATGACTGATGAGGAAGGTCTTGTGGAATACGAGATAACAAAGGACGGTATGCTGGTTAATCCGGCAGACATGATAAGACAGTAACTTTTGGAGGTTAAAAATGTTTGGAAGAGATGAAAATAAGGTAAAGATTTCAAATGCCCAGATTTCAACCTTTATCGGAGCCGATACGACAGTTGAGGGCAAGCTCATCACAAAATCATCCGTACGGATTGACGGAAATGTTGTGGGAGGAGTCATAGCCGAGGGTACAGTTGTCCTTACGGAATCCGGACAGATCCAGGGCAATGTTATGGCAGAGAACATAATCGTATCCGGTGTTGTTGACGGCAACATGGAGATCAGGGATAAGGTCAATATTGAACCTACCGGAGAGGTTTACGGAGACATCACAACAAGCCGTATTCTTATTGATGAGGCTTCTGTTTTCCAGGGACAGTGCAACATGAACAGGGACAAGGAGCAGGAGAAGAAACGCCGGCTTATACGTAAAGCGGAAGAGGTTACCTACGAGGAGGAAAAGCCTGTTAAGAAGTCCCGTAAGGACGGAGATATAGAACTTCAGACACTTGAGGAAGATCCTGACATAGAGGTTATTGTCGATACCAAGAATGAGTGATAAGAAATTAAAGGTTGTCATTGTGGATGGCAACAGGGAGAGAAGGGAAAAATTAAAAAGATTTCTTCCGGACTATGCCGAGGTTTTTGTATCCGATTTCGGCAACAGTGCGCTCTCCACTATCAAAATCGATGCGAAAGGTAATATTCCGGACCTTGTTATAATCGATGCCGATGATGACAAGGGCCTGGGTCTTTATACCTTTGACTGGATGAGAAATAAGGAACCCAGTCTTTCGGGAGTCTATATTCCGGTAATTGCGCTGGTGGAGGATGAATTTTCCGACAGGGCGATGGATTTCCTTGAAATAGATGATGTGTTTTTCTATGAGGGAGAACCGGATGAGAACAGTCTGTTCTCTGTCTTTGTGGAGGCGATTGAATCAAAGCGGGAGACAGAAGTAAAGGAAGAGGAACCCGTCTTTACTGAAAAATCAACTGAGAAGATCATGGGCACTAAGGTGAGCGCCCCTGCAGGATCTGAAGATAAGCCAATGCGCTGCGCCGTACTTGATAAGGAAACACGGATGGCTAACCTTAAAGCGGCCATTGAGCGGGGCAGGCAGAAAACAGAGGAAATACGTGTGCTCCTTGCGGAGCAGCGTGGGGAAAAATATGTAAGAAAATATACGGCCCCTCCTGTAGATAACAAGGCTGATGCCGAGGACAGGGCAGAAGAGCATGACAATATACCGGCAGAATTTTCCTATGCTAAAAACAACGCAAACGATAATAACCAGGGACTGGATATTAAGCACGGATCCGGGGGAATACCCGGCAATTCTTCAACACTTTATTTTGCAAACAGCAATCTCTATAACCTAAGCGAGTTTGGAAAGTCAATCCTGTCAAATCATAATGTGGGACTTAAGGACGGATCTGCTGCTGATTTTTACAAGGCATATCAGAATTCAGCGCCTGTTAAGCCACAGCCGGAAAAAAAGAAGAGCGATAAACAGGCCACCATAGTTATTGTTGATGATGATCCTTCAGTACGAAAGATGTTTGAACTGTTTTTAGGCAGCAGCTACAGGATAGTTTCATTTGATACCGGGATGAAGGCCATCGATTATTTCGTAAGGAACGAAGCGGATGTTTTATTCCTCGATGCGGTGATGCCTGGATTGTCAGGACTTCAGCTTTTAAACTCAATAAGGTGGCAGAACTTCGGAAGATCACTTCCAACAGTATTTTTGTGCGGCAGTGATTTTGTGGGAGACCCGAGAAGCCTAAGAGTAAATCATGTATACGGAGTGCTGCCAAAGCCCTTATCCAGAGGCACACTTCTGACAGCTATTGAACAGTTAAAACCATATGTAGGAACCTTATAAATGGCGGGAAAAAAGAGAAGACCCTCAGGGGGGATAATTTTGCTTGTTCTTTTAACGGTCTTTTTAATAGGACTTGTTGCAGGCATGCTTATTATCCACCTTGCGGACAAAAACGAAATAGAAGAGGTCAGGCAGGAACAGCTTGAAATGAGAGTCTCTGAGGAAAAACAGGTTACAAATGTTTACATTCCGAAGAGGGAAAGAGTCCTGGGACAGATAGCGAAAAATCCCTATATAACTGAAAACTTTAAGCTGGAGGATGGCTATATGGCCTACTATGATGAGAACGGCGAAAAGATTTCTCATCTGGGAATAGATTTAAGCTATCACAACGAAATGGTAGACTGGGACAAGCTTGCAACAACCGGGGTTGAGTTTGTTATGCTCAGGTGCGGATATCGCGGATATACCGAGGGCGGACTTGTTAAGGATGAAAAATTCGAGGAATATGCAGCCGAAGCCAATCGTGTGGGGATAAAACTGGGAGTGTATTTTTTTACCCAGGCTATCACCAAAGAGGAGGCCTTAGAGGAGGCTGATTTTGTCTTAGATCTTATTAAGGACTATCAGATAGATTATCCGGTTGCCATTGATACTGAATATGTCAGTGATGAAAGCGCCAGGACAAATACAACCGAGATTGAGGATGAGGACAGATCCGAATTCCTGATTGCCTTTTGTGAGAGGATAAAGGAAGAAGGCTATTATCCTGTTATTTATGCGTCGGAAAACTGGATGAGACGCGATATGGACCTGGAACTTTTAAATCAGTATGACTTCTGGGTTGCCCAGTATCAGGAGGAAAATGATTTCCTATATGATTTTACAATATGGCAGTATACGGAAGAAGGCTCCATACCCGGTATTGATGAGGCAGTTGACCTTAACATCTCACTGATCGATTACGGGGAGTTTGTACCGGCGCTCAGGGAGGCAGTGCTGTCCGAGGGAGAGATAATAGAGGGTGCAGGCGCACCGGGAGATACGGTGGTTATTGAAAATACGGTTGAGAGTATTACAGGAGATGAATAATGCCCGGATTTTCGTACAAGGTCATTGATTCGGATGGCCGGGAAAGAAAAGGGAATATGAACGCTCCAAGCGTTTTGCAGGTTGAAAAACGCTTAAGCCAGCAGGGACTTATAATAGTCGAGATTGAGGAGATAGAACTTTTCGGTAATGATTCCATGTTCGGAAGGGGCAGGATCACTTCTTTTGATCTTACGAATTTCTGCAGTCAGTTTGTGCATCTGTCAAGGGCCGGAATAGGCACGATAAATGTGCTTAAAATGATGGCTGAACAGACGAAAAACAAGAAACTTAAGCTTGTATGTGAGTATTTATCAGAGCAGATAAGCGAAGGAACAACCCTTGGAGAGGCTATGTCCAATGCCGATGTTTTTCCAAAACCTTTGGTTGCTGCAGTGGAGGCAGGAGAAGCAAAGGGAAGGCTGGCCGATAACATGGAGCGGATGGCGGAGTACTATGATGCAAGCCGCAACAGAAGAGATCTTACACAAAGGGCGATCCTCTACCCTGCCTTTATAGCAGTAGTGATACTTCTTGTGATTGCAGGCGTGCTTGTGTATGTCGTTCCAAGCTTTATGGATATGATCGACGGAATCGTCACCACGCTGCCCTTATCAACCAGAATAACGCTTGGCATTTCGGAACTGCTGACTAAAAGAATCTGGGTGTTCATCATTTTGATAGCTGTCCTGTTTATGGGACTTATTTGGCTTAGGGTCAGCAGAAGCGGCCAGACATTCAGATCCCGCCTCAGAACAAAATACAAAGGGATGTTTGAAAGAAAAGCCCTTGAGGACTGTGCTTCTTTTGCATCCTGTATGACTGCCCTTTTGTATTCAGGTATTCCTCTTGCAACGGCCTTGGAGCTTACAGGCAATTCTTATGCAGAACATGTTATTTTTAAAAGAAAGATCCTAAAAGCCCGGGACTATGTGTCATCCGGAGGAGCTCTGTCAAAGTACTTGGAGGGTTCGGATCTTCTGCCCAAAATGTTTGTTAACATGATAGCCATCGGCGAGGAAACAGGACATTTTAAGGAAATGTTTAAAAGCGCAGATGACTATTATGAGAGAGAATTCGAGGACTCAATCAGAAAGACGACAGCAATCCTTGAGCCACTGCTGGTATTTCTACTGGCGCTTATACTCGGGGCTGTTGTCGTATCACTCATAAAACCGCTTATAGCCTTATTTGAAGCGGTGGGGAGCATGTGATTTATGAAGCAAGATCATCCTGTCAATGTGCTCCTTGCGTTATTCGCCGTTATACTGGTGGGACTGTGCGTGCTGTGCGCGGCCGGAAAGGGCATGGTTCTATATCGGCAGTCCGCAACACAGAAGTCGATACTTAAGGGTGTTGAAAGTATTTCAGCCGCAACCCTTTCAATAGATGATGCGCTATCTGATATCTTGGAAAGAGCATCCTACGAAAGATACGATGACTACAGGGCTCTTGCATCTTCCAATGCAAGAACACCCATGAAGGAATCGCTGCTTGATAATTACTTCAGGGAAGCCGTGCTTGCCAGATTTATTAAGGAAACAGGCGGTGAGGAGGGGATGTGTGACTTCTTAAGCTCCCTTCTGCCAACGGAAGAAGAGGGAGAACTGTTTATAGACCCGGATTCCAATCCCGCAGTCTCCATACAAAGGGATGCTGATGGCAACATAGTTGCGGCTTCAGTGCAAAATGTGTGCATAGTTTATGAGGGGATACCGGGGACCAGAAGAGAGGAAGAGGTAAGATTTGATCTAAACCTACCGGAGGTTGTTTTTTACGGCGGAAGTGATGAACTTTCTGATTACTGCATGATGGCCGGGAAGGGCATATATGCAACAGGCGCAACCTCTTCATTTGTAGGAGATATATATGCCGGTTCACACACCGCCCAGGAGTCCAGGGATATGGAAGTCGCCTATGGGGAAATAGGAGCATACGGTGGGATGAACTTTTTGTCCACCCAGGTGGGGATTGAAGCGGAAAATATCATATCCTGCGGGGATATCAATTTAAGCGGCTCCTTTGTGATCTTTAATTCCTCTGAAGAAAAAAAGCTCAGTCTTTATGCTGAGAAGATGAGGAAGATGCGGGGATATACTTCCGACTCAATGTATTCCGTGGACGGAGATCTGTATGAAAGCGGGCAGATCCCGGAGGAAGCGATGGATGAATATCTGAATGCGGTTGATTTTGCGCAGCTGTCTATTTCAAAGCTTTACGATATTCCGTTTTACTATGACTCGGATAATGACGCAGCCTATGAAGGTGAGTACCGCAAGATCATATCCTCGGAAGATGTTGAAATAAGTGAGGATGTTACGGGACTGATCCTTACAGGTGGGAACGTGATAATAAACACAGGCTGCAATGTGGAGGGCCTGATCCTGTGTGGAGACAGGATCTATATACAGGGTAATAACAGCATTGTTTCAAATCCTCAGGTGGTAAAGAGTGTTCTTTCAGATGAGATCGCAGATGAAGATGAGGATGATGCCCTTTCGGAGGATGGGGGCAATGAAACCGAAGAGAGCGGGATTAACTACTTCGCTAAGGACTATATAGGCGGTTTTACGTCTCCGGGGATAAAAAAGCAGGATTACTACGTGGTGCCTTATCAGGTACGGACTGAATAAACAGATGGCCTGCACATTTAAATTTGGGAGAAGATATGACAGAGAGTGTTATGAAGATTAAATTATTTGATGGATTTACAATAGAGAAGGACGGAAAACAGATTTTAACGAATCTGTCAAATACCAGAAAGACCAAGCTTTTCGTGGCATATCTTCTGGTCAACAGGGAGCGCGCCATTACCCATAAGGAACTTTTTGAACTTCTGTGGTCGGGTGAGGATTATTCAAATCCGGGAACGGCGCTTAGGACCCTTCTGTACAGGTTCAGGAGCCTCCTTGAGAAAGAGGGAGCCAGCCAGCTTGAAAATGCAGTAATATCAAGGAGAGGAACCTACCAGTGGAACAGAAATCTTGATGTCTCCATTGATGTACTTGATTTTGAGGAACTGTCAAAAGAGGGCATGGATCTGACAAATTCACAAAGCCGCAGGAAGGAATGCCTTAAGGAGGCCATTGACATTTATACAGGCCCCCTGCTTCCGGACTTTAAGGCAGAACCCTGGATGCTCTCTAAGGCTGCCTATTATCATGACCTTTATGCACTTGTGGTTGAAGCCTATATAGAGATACTGAAAAGTGAAAAGGAATATCTGGAAATCGCAAGACTTTCCGAGAGGGCAGTGGGCATCATCGGGTCCTCGGAACTCATTGAGCTTGAGGGAACGATGGCAAAGCTTGCACTGGCAAGCGGAGGAAGTAAGGATGCTCAGCTTGATGAGTATTATTCCAGAATACGGGAACTTTCCTACAATCTTATAGAGGATGCCACAAGAGTCCAGGAGGACCTTGAGGATGATACTGTTGAGCAGAAGGCCTTTGTGTGCGATTATTCCACATTTAAGGAAATCTACAGACTGCAGAGACGTATGCAGGCCAGAACGAAGGCAACCATGTTCCTGGGACTTCTTGACGTGAGAGCGGAAAGTGAAGATGAAAATCCTTATGCCCTTATGGAGAAAATAGTTGAATGCTGCAGCTATCAGCTCAGATGCGGAGATGCGGTGTGCAAAAGATCGAATTCCCAGCTTGCGATACTGTTTCCGGCAGACTCTTACGAGGATGCCATAGGTGTACTTGAGAGGCTGAAAGGGGCCTGCAAAGCAAGAACCGGGGAGGATACGGTGATAGTGTACCGCTTAAGACCGCTTAAAAATGCGAAAGAATAAAAATAAAATAAACAGAGGATAAATTAAAGCCCGGCGATTTTAATCGACCGGGCTTTTTAAATACATATATCGAAGAATAAATAAGCAATTTAAAGCATTGCTCATGCTTCTGCCATAGCCTCTCCGTCACCACTTCCATGGCCCTTGGTAAACAGTGCCTTTAGGATGATGGGAGTCGCAATTGAAGAAACTATTATAAGAAGAATGACAGCTGAAAAATAAACAGAGGATATAAGACCTACTGACAAGCCCTTCTGTGATACGATAAGAGCAACCTCACCTCTCGTCATCATGCCCACACCGATCTTAAGTGAATCTCCCCAGTTAAAGTGGCAGATCTTTGCCATGAGGCCGCATCCGATGATCTTGCAGATGAGAGCCACAAGGACAAAGCCGATTGAGAACCAGAGGATACTGGATGAAAAATCGGTTATATCAGTCTTAAGACCGATGGAAGCAAAGAAAATGGGACCAAACAGCATGTAGGAGTTAATATCCATCTTCTCGGCAATGTAGTCGGAATCCTGGATGGAACAGAGTATGATACCGGCAACATAAGCACCTGTGATATCAGCTATGCCGAAGTATCTCTCTGCAATGTAAGCCATGGCAAAGCAAAGAGCCAGGCCTGCAATGGGGATACGTCTTGTATGGGGATAGCGCTTGTCGATGAACTTGAAAAGCTTGTACATGACAAAGCCCACACCAATTGAAAATACAAAGAACATAACAGTGTCAAACACAACAGTGGATATCTTGACATCGGTGTTACGCAGACTGATAACGAAGGTAAGAACAATGATACCAATGACATCATCTATGATAGCTGCGGCAAGGACAGTTGTTCCGACCTTACTTTTTATATAACCAAGCTCCTTAAGGGTTTCCACTGTGATGGAAACAGAGGTGGCAGTCATGATGGTTCCTATGAAAACCGCTTCTATGAACTGAGATGAGCCCACAGATGAAATGCCATAGAAAATACAATAATAAACTGTGCCGCCTGCAAGGGGAACGAAAACACCGGCGCAGGCAATCAGAAGAGCCACGGGACCGGTCTTTAAAAGCTCTTTAAGATCCGTCCCCAAACCTGCTGAAAACATAAGAAGGATAACACCGATTTCAGCCATCTGGGTGATAAAGGTTGTATTCTCAACAAGACCTAAAATACTGGGACCGATCAAAAGTCCGGCGATTATCTCACCCACAACCTGGGGAGCCTTCAGCCTCCTTGCGGCGATGCCGAAAATCTTGGCGGCAACAATGATTATTGCCAGTGACTTGAAAACCTCATAAGCTTCCATTTCAAAACACCTCTTTTGATATGATTGATAATTGACTGATGGACTATCCCATCGGGCTTCATTATATCACCCTGCATAAAAAAAATCGCCCACAAAAAAACACGAATTTTATGGGAAAAATCGGAATTTATTTGTGATTTTTACGAGGGCTCCTTCTTGAAGAGAAGACAGATTTATGATAAACTATTTGACACCTGTCATAGGTTATCAAATATTCGAAATGAGGTAAGTCCATGAGCGCATATGACAATCTGAACGATCTGCAGCTTGATGTAATGAGGGAAATCGGTAATATAGGCGCGGGAAATGCATGTACTGCATTGTCTGTCCTGCTAGGGACAACCGTAGATATGTCAGTTCCCAGCATTCATCTTCTGAGCAGCGATTCAGCCGTGGAGCATCTGGGCGGGGATTCAGATGATGTTTTGGGTATATGCGTTGACGTAACTGATGATCTGCAGGGCATGATGATCAACGTGGTCACGAAGTCCTTTGCAGAACGTATAATCAATACCTTCTATGCCAAGACCCTTGAAAATATGTCAACACTTGATGAAATGGATTCCTCGGTTTTAAATGAGATGGCCAATATTACTTCCGGCGCATATGCCAATTCTCTTGCAACACTGACAGGTATGCTTGTTAATATAGGAACACCCTCACAGGTTCCGGGAACGGTTGCTTCCATTCTTAAGATACCTGCGGAGAAGTTCGTATCTCCGGGAGAAAAGCTGGTTGTTATTGATGAGGAGTTCCTGATAGGAGAAGAGAGGGTAAGCTCTAATATGATACTTGCTCTTGAGAGCGATTCGCTTATCAAACTGTTTAATAAACTGGGTGTGCAGATCTAATGAATAAGGATCTTGAAGATTCAATTAAAAAAATAACTCATGATATCAGGGACATAAGGTACGTTGATGAGACCCGTATCCCTGATATTGGTTTATATATGGATCAGGTGATAGCTTTTCTTGATGATCATTTATCTGACTCAAGGCGTAATGATGAGGACAAGATCATGACAAAGACCATGATCAATAATTACGCAAAGGGTGGTCTGATACCGGCTCCGGAGAAGAAGAAGTACACGGCGGAGCATGTGATGATACTGATCCTTTTGTACTATTACAAGAATTTTTTATCCATATCCGATATTGAGAAGCTTTTAGGCCCGGTGATCAAGGGCCACTATCAGAAACCGGATGCTGACATTAAATTTTCAGATGTATTCCGGGAAATATTTGCATCTCTTGATGACTCAAGACCAATGCTGGACGGCTCTGTTGATCAGGCACTTGAGATGGCCTCAAAGGTATTCAATGAGGCTCCTGAGGAGGACAGGGACAGGCTTCAGCTTCTTTTGTTCACCAGCATACTGGGTCAGGATATTTTTGCGAAGCTTATGATAATGCAGAGACTTATAGATAAGCTTGATGACGGATCCGGTAAGGAAGTAAAGGAAAAAGAGAAGAAGGAAAAAAAGGATAAATAAAAAAATAAAGACGACCTTATCAGTCGTCTTTTTTCATACGGTCGAAAACCATGTCGTAACCGTCGTTTCCATAGGTGAGTGATCTGTTGACCCTGCTTATTGTTGCGGTTGAGGCACCGGTCTTATCGGCTATTTCCATATATGTCTTTTTCTCTCGAAGCATTGCAGCTACTTCAAAACGCTGTGACAGGGATAAAAGCTCATTGATGGTACATACATCCTCAAAGAACGTATAACATTCTTCCTTGGACTTAAGCTTTAATATTCCCTCGAAGAGAAAATCAACAGCTTCGGTATGAATTTTGGGATTCATAGTTTTCCTCCTTGTGTGCTTTAGCACTTAACTACATCAAAATTTTAACACTCTAAAGCGGGAGTGTAAAGAATAAAAAATTATTGCGGAGTAAATACAATGAGTGTTCTTGAAATGTTAAATGATAAGCAGCTTGAGGCTGCAACACAGATTGAAGGCCCGGTGCTTATTCTTGCGGGAGCAGGTTCCGGTAAGACGAGGGTACTGACAAACAGAACCGCCTATATGATAGATGAGTGTGGAATAAGCCCCTGGAACATACTGGCAATAACCTTTACCAACAAGGCAGCGGGGGAGATGAGGGAGAGGATCGATAGGATGGTGGGACACGGCTCCGAAAGCATCTGGGTTGCAACCTTTCATTCGACCTGCGTAAGGATCCTGAGACGTCATATTGATCTGCTGGGGTATGATAATTCCTTTACAATATATGATTCAGATGATTCAAAGGCCCTAATGAAGGAAACCTTAAAGCGTCTTCAAATCGATACAAAGCAGTACTCGGAAAAGGGCTTCTTAAACAGGATTTCCAATGCCAAGAATGAACTTAAGACCCCCGAGGATGAAAAGAAAGATGCCTTCGGAGATTTTGGGGACGAGCTTTATGCCAAGGTATACGGCGAGTACCAGAGGAGTCTTAAGAGCAACAATGCACTTGATTTTGACGACCTTATCATGAAAACCGTTGAACTTTTTACCGGCTTTCCGGAGGTCCTTGATAACTATCAGGAGCGATTTAAATACATAATGGTTGATGAGTACCAGGACACCAACACAGCTCAGTTTGAACTGATACGTCTTCTTGCGGACAAGTATAAGAACATATGCGTTGTGGGTGATGACGATCAGTCCATTTATAAGTTCCGGGGAGCCAATATAAGAAACATACTTGATTTTGAAAAGGTATATCCTGATGCCAAGGTTGTAAAACTTGAGCAGAATTACCGATCCACCCAGAACATACTTGATGCGGCCAATGCGGTGATAGCCAATAATAAGGGACGAAAGGACAAGGCCCTGTGGACGGATAAAGGGGAGGGAGAAAAGATAACCTTTGTGCAGGTTGACACTGCCTATGAGGAGGCCGACCTTATAGTCAACAGCATACGCAAGGATAAGCGGAACGGGGAATCGGACTACCGGGATAATGCGGTTTTATACAGAACAAATGCCCAGTCAAGAATACTTGAGGAAAAGTTTGTAATGGCAGGCATTCCCTACGCAGTTGTGGGAGGCGTTAACTTTTATTCAAGACGTGAGATCAAGGACATACTTGCCTATCTTAAAACAATCGACAATGCCAGAGATGACCTTGCGGTTAAAAGGATACTTAACGTTCCGAAGCGGGGCATAGGCGCAACAACCGTTGGGAAGATCAATGATTTTTCCCTTCGTGAGGACATCGATTTTTACGAAGGACTGAAGCGATGCGAGGAAGCGCTTGGCAGGGGAAAAGCATCTGATAAGATACTGTCATTTGTGGACATGATCCAGGTATTCAGAAGCAAGGTTGAGTATATTTCTATAGAAGACCTTGTTAAAGAAATACTGGATACAATTGAATATGAGCAGATGCTGCTTTTGGAAGACCCTGACGGGGCAAAGGACCGGATTGAGAATATCGAAGAGTTTATGAACAAGGTCATTGCCTTTGAGAAGCAGACGGACGAAAAAGCGTCACTGTCGGAATTCCTAGAGGAGGTTGCGCTTGTTGCCGATATTGACAATGTTGATCCAGATGCGGATAAAGTCATGCTCATGACTTTGCATTCGGCAAAGGGACTTGAATTCCCGAAGGTGTTCCTGTCGGGAATGGAGGACGGACTGTTTCCGGGATTTATGAGCATATACGGTGACGATCCCACAGAACTTGAGGAGGAGAGACGCCTATGCTATGTGGGTATAACCCGGGCCATGAACAAGCTGACAATAACTGCTTCAAGGTCAAGGATGGTAAGGGGAGAAACCCAGTACAACAACGTTTCCCGGTTTATAAAGGAGATTCCGCCAATGCTGTTTTCAGGCAGGGTGGAACTTGAAAGGAAACCGTCACCTACCTACGGAGTGGAGAGAAGCTACGGTGGAGGTGGTGATTATAGCAGATATGGCACTGCATCAGGCACCGGGATTCCCGCAAGACCTGTGGCGACTTCCCAGAATAAGGCAAGAGCTGCAGCGGCAAAACCCTTTATAGCTTCTGCAATAAGCCTTCAGAAGGGCGCATCAATAGGCGGAGGTACACCGGATTATAAGGTGGGTGACAGGGTTAAACATATTAAGTTCGGTGAGGGAGTTGTGACTTCCTTAAAGGACGGAGGCCGGGACTGGGAGGTCACAGTTGACTTTGATACTGCGGGCACTAAGAAAATGTTTGCGGGCTTTGCAAAGTTAGTTAAGTTATGTTAATATGTAAACGAGTATATGTTTTGCCGTTTGGCAGTAGGGAGTTATATTGAAAGGGTGGTATTAAAATGAGCAAGAAGATCGATAGGTTAGACGAGGTCGTTAAGGTTATCAAGGCTCAGGAGGCAGCAGGCCTTGCAAAGGCCAAGGATATCTTGGAGGATGTTAAGAATGTTGACATGCCTGACATTTCCGCATTGACGGATTATTTTAAGAAGCAGGACGAGGTAGAGGAAGAAAAGAAGTGCTGCAAGTGGAAGCTGATCCTTCTTGTTATTGCAGGGGTTATTCTGGTAGCGGCAATCGTTTATGGCCTGTACTGGTACTTTACTCCTGATTATCTTGAGGACTTCGAGGATGATTTCGAAGACGATGATTTTGAAGACGATATTTTTGAGGACGAAGAAAAGAAATAATGAAAAAGCATGAAGTTTATGAAGGTGTTGTCACATCCGTTAAGTTCCCAAACAAGGGTGTGGTGACCGTCGATAACGAGAAGTGCATTGTAAAGAACGTGCTGCCGGGGCAGCATGTTCTTTTTCGTGTTACGAAGAAAAAAAGCGGACAATGCGAAGGAAATCTGATTGAGATAAAGGAACATGGGGAAAATGAATGCGAACCTTTCTGCCAGCATTTCGGAACATGCGGAGGATGCTCCTACCAGAGCCTTCCCTATGAGGAACAGTTAAAACTGAAAGAATCCCAGGTCAGGGAACTCATGGGGAATGTGAAGGTATGCGATGAAAACGGGGATGCTGCAAGCTTATGCAGTCCGGAAATCTTCAAACCAATAACTCCGTCACCGGTGCAGTTCGGATATAGGAATAAAATGGAATTTTCCTTTGGAGATGCCTGCCGGGACGGAGAGCTGGAGCTTGGACTCCATAAAAAGGGAAGCTTTTATGATATCGTTTCCGTGCGGGACTGCCGGATAGTGGATGAGGACTTTAGGAAGATTCTGTGGGAAAGTCTGTGCTATTTCAGAGGCAAGGAGACGAGCTACTACCATAAGAGAAGTCACGAGGGATATTTAAGACATCTGATAGTAAGAAAGGCCGCACGTACCGGAGAAATTCTGGTGGACCTTGTTACCTCCTCCCAGAAGCCGGTGGATACACCATGCACCGAGGTGTCCTTATTATTGGACTGGGTAGAGTGCCTTAAGGGACTGAAACTTTCAGGCAGGATAGTGGGAATCCTGAATACGACCAATGATGCTGTCTCCGATACTGTTATAGATGAGGGAACCAAGGTGCTGTTCGGACAGGACTATTTCTATGAGGAGATTCTAGGACTTAAGTTTAAGATAACCCCCTTCTCCTTCTTCCAGACCAATTCACTGTCGGCTGAAGTGCTCTATGACATGGCACGGAGGCTTGTTATGGAGTGCTGCGGGGATATAACCCCGGTTATCTATGACCTATATTCGGGAACAGGCACCATTGCCCAGCTGCTATCCCCGATTGCCGGGAAAGTCATTGGCGTGGAGATTGTGGAGGAGGCTGTGGAGGCCGCAAGGATAAACGCAGAACTCAATGGGCTTAATAATTGCGAATTTATAGCCGGAGATGTACTCAAGGTTTTAGATACAATAGAGGATAAGCCTGATTTTATAGTGCTTGATCCACCCAGGGACGGAATCAATCCCAAGGCTCTTAACAAGATCATCAATTACGGCGTGGATAATATCGTGTACATATCCTGTAAGCCCACATCCCTGGCAAGAGATCTTGAGACTTTTATCGCCCGAGGGTACGAGGTCAGGACGATAATGCCGCTTGATCAGTTCCCCGGCACGGTGCATTGCGAGGCCGTAGTCCTGCTATCGCGAGTGTAGAAATACCAATGCTTTCATGATAAAATAGGAAAGATTGTTTACGGAAAAGCAAACACTTTTTGTGATGAGGAAAAGAAAGTTGCGATGAAGATGGCAGAAGATGACAAATATGATATTGTTCTTATGGATATCCAGATGCCGAAGATGAACGGCTATGATGCGACCAGAGCCATTCGTGCATCTGAGCGAAAATATCTAAAGACAGTACCGATCATTGCAATGACAGCCAATGCCTTTGCGGAGGATGTGCAGGCAGCAAGGACAGCAGGTATGAATGAGCATATCGCAAAGCCAATTGATCTGAAAGTGCTGGCAAGGGTGCTGGATAAGTGGGTATTGAAAAAAGGTAGAAAATAATTATGCATATCAACAAACTTTGCGTGGTTACCAATCGCGGTAACCTGCTTAACGGTACACTTTTCGAGGATGTTCCTACAGATACAGTTCTTATATGTGTGACGGGACTGCATGGTAACAGCTTTACTAATCCTTTTCTAAGGGACATGGGCAGGCGTCTGGCAAAGTCGGGAATACATTTTATTCTTGCCGAATCCTCTGACGCCCATCCTCTGATTGAGAGTTATAACGTTACAACACAACAGATTGAGAGACTGGGTTCCGGCACGTCACGTCTGGCAGACTGCATTGACGATATCGGAAGTTATATCAGTAAGGCAGAATCGATGGGCTATAAGCATATCTATCTTGCCGGGCACTGTTTGGGATCAAGCAAAGTCATCCATTATCTTGCGACTACAAAGGACCCACGGATAGAGCGTTTCGTGCTGTTTAATCCTGGAGATCATGGCCAGTTCATGGCGGAACTCTCCGATGAGGAAAAGAGCACCGTATTTGAACTGATGCAGGAGGGCAGGGGCAGCGAAATGCTTCCGTTTGCCCTGATGGGATGGTTTCACTGCAGTGTGGCCACGGCTTATGATTATGTATGTGATGACTGTATCATATATAACTGTTCAGCAGACAGAGAGCCCCCTTGTGATGATCTTAAAAAATTAACCCATCCCGGAATGTTTGTAATCGGGGAGTGCGACGTGTATCCTGTTAATGGGCCGTTGGAATATATTAAACATATCAATAATGAAACCCCCAACAGGGAAAATAACGAGCTGCTTGTAATTCCCGGGGCGGACCATATCTTTAAGGATAAGGGCGAAGCTTTAGCCGATGCAATTTTGCCCATCTTACAGCGCTGGATGAATGAGGATAAGCAGTAGGATGAGTATGAATAATGCTGATATTGCACTTTCAATAATAATCCCAACTTACAATTGCGAGGATTTTTTTGGGGAAACACTTAAGAATCTGCTTTCAGAGCGCCCTGATAACTGTGAGATCATCCTGTCCGATGATGGCTCCGACGATGCTACAGTAAGGCTGCTTGAGGAATTTGAGGGGCATTATGACAACCTTAAAATCATCCGCAATGATCATCATGGTGTATCCGCTGCCCGCAATGCAGGACTGGATGTGGCGAGGGGCGAGTTTGTAGCTTTCATGGACTGCGACGATTGCCTGCATGAGGGTTTCCTTACCGATGACCGCCTGACATTTAAAGAGGATGCAGACCTCTACATTTACGCTATAGAGCGCAGGACGCAAGATGGCCTGCGCCAGTATTGGAAGCTTGAGGATAGAACTTACCCTGATTCATCTGACTTTGCTGATGAGTATGTAAGAAGCCATAAGCTTCTTTTATATTCGGTATGTAATAAATTCTACAGGCGTTCTTTAATTGATAAGATTAATCTCAGATTTGATGAAGGCATGCAGTTTGGAGAGGACCGTCTCTTTAATTTTCAATATTTGACAGCCTGCGGGAAAATCATCAGCTCTGGGGATATTATGCAGGACTATATACAGAGAAGCGGGCCCTCCCTATCCACCTGTTATGTGCCTCATTATTTTGATACAATAATGAAACTGCACAGAATGAAGATGGAATACATATTATCTCTTTCCCATGGAACTACTGAGGATGAGCGCCTCTCTTACATTGCCTATGATCTGGTTAACGAAATTGAGAAGGCAATAAACCGCTGCCTTAAGCTTCCTAAGGAGAGAGAGGAGACTATTGCCTCCATCAACAAGCTTGCGTTCCTTGATGATGAGGAGATGGAGGAGGTTGATTTTATAGTTGTTTTAGGCAGCAGAAACTGCGGATATAAGGCTGAAAAAGCAATGCAGATCGGCAGCCGCTATCCGGAGTGCAGATATATATTAAGCGGCGGTAATCCACATGTTGACGGTATTCATTCAGAATCGGAGTTTATGGCGAATTACCTTTTGGATAAAGGGATTCCATCAGATAAAATTCTTATAGAAAACGCTTCAGACTGCACATATCAGAATCTTATAAACTCCAAGGAACTTATAGACAGACTCCGCGGTGAAAATCAATCTAATGGCGGGTGTGCAAGTAAGAAGGCAATCGGAGTTGTATCCGCAGGCTTTCATATGCCGAGGATCAAGACTATGATGGAAAAGATGCCTGAGTTTAAGGATGAAAAAATTCGTTATATCTCAGCTTTTGGACCAAATACAAGGCTGGACAACTGGTTTCTTAACGAATATGGCAAGGAACTTGTGTTCAGCGAATTTCATAAACGGATCATAGATTTAAAATGCGCAGGTTATATCGAAAAATAGTAGAAAATAACATACCCTTTCAGACAAGTTCCGGTGAAAGAATTCTTAAGGCAATGGTGCGGCTTATTCCCTACCAGATATTGGGCAGTCTTTCCACGGTGGTTTTGCTGCTTGTGGATGGACTTGTGGTAGGTAATTACCTGGGTGCGGATGCACTTAGTTCCGTTAATCTCTTAGGCCCGTTTTCAACATTCATGGGAACTTTCTGCGGTGTTGTGGGCAGTGGAATTGCCATCGCCCTAAGTCAGGCAATGGTTTCCACGGAACGTGATGCCGTGAGGAAAATCTATAAGGCAGCCTTCTATCTCACCATAGCCACAGTAATTTTTCTTACAGCTGTGGAGATTCCGGCAGCCGGGATCATCATTAACAGCTATGGGCTTGACACTGAGTGTCTTCGCCTTGTCTGGTCCTACTCCTATGGGGTTATGGTTGCCCTTGTTATTTCCTCAATCTCCACGATCGGAACCTTCATACTGGCCTCCATCGGGGAGGCTAAAAAGCTTGCCACACTGACCATCATAGAGACTGTTGTGAATTTGTTTTTTGATATTCTTCTGGTGGTTTTTTGCCATGTGGGCGTGGCCGGGGCCGGATATGGTACTGCCATAGCCTGCTCTGTAAGAGCGGTGCTTACGATTATAATGATTTTCCGGAGAATAAAAATCTTTCCATTGATCGAAGGCAGCTGCCTTCGTGACATGCTGAAGATTATCGGCATGGGCTCCTACCAGTTCTACAGCAATATAATGCTGTTCCTTAAGAACCATTTTGTCACACTTCTGATCATGAGAAGTGTGGGATCGGAAGGCTATGCGGCATATTCGGTTGTGTGCTTTGCAATAACCATTGTGAACAGTCTTGCAGGTGCGGTTACCCAGACTGCCGGACCATTCTATGGTATGCTCACGGGAATCGGGGAATGGAAGAGCGGCAGCAGACTGCTTAAGAAAGTAATGCTGTCCTCTTTGGTTGTCATAGCAATGCTGTCCGCCATTATATTCTTTGCGCCAAAACTCATTTTCCTTATTTACAGTATTGACGATCCGACAAAGCTTCAGCTTGAAATTGTAAGAATAATGGCTCTTATGCTTCCGGCCTTGTCATTAAATAAAATCCTGCAGAATTATATGCCATACTGTCAGATGAAGCGTTATGCATCAATTGCTTCAGCACTTCAGTTTGTGATCATAATGCTGCCTCTTTCCGCTTTTCTGTGCAAATATACTAATATGGGAGTTTTCATTTCCTTTGTTGTTTCCAATATTCTGGTTTATCTGATGACGATTGTTACATACCAGATTGTGATCAGGAAGATGATCACCAGGGAGAAATGCTTAGGTTCCTTGAATTTGACTGTTAAGAAACCGCAGGCAGCGGATTTCAGCCGGAAAATCTACAGCTTTTTCATGGATATTTATAATGATGAGTCGCTGTCAAACAGACTCAGCGTCTGCGCAGAAGAGGCAAGCGGATATGTTAATGACATTGATATAGTATTCCATGCCTTTAAGGACCATATCATTCTTTTTGTGCTGAACAGTGAGAAGGATGAAAGCTTTATCAATAATCTGATCGATGATGAAAATGTACCGATCCTCAACAATTATTTTTTTATGCGCAGGCTTGCAAGCAGGTACACCTATCACAATATATGCGGACTTAACAGTTATACCCTTGAGTTTGACCGGTAGATGTTTTATTGCGATATGCGGACAAATTATGGGTTTAATTCAAAAAGGTGTGACATATGGTAACTCAATTTTCAAGGACAGAGCTTCTTCTGGGGGAAGAAGCCATGGAACAATTAAAAAATACAAGGGTTGCGGTATTCGGTATCGGAGGCGTAGGGGGCTATGTATGCGAGGCCCTTGTCCGCAGCGGTATCGGGGCCTTTGACCTTATCGATAATGATACGGTATGCCTTTCCAACCTGAACAGGCAGATAATTGCCACAAGGAAAACAGT
>R03__coassemble_208_pt1 | contig 36749 bp, 29 predicted proteins | sample R03__metabat2_high_PE_019 | metagenome-assembled genome bin R03
GAATTGGGGACCATGCAACCAATATTGCCGAGTGGGTAATTTATTCCCTTAAAACATCAGAGGATAGACTATGACTTATGCGGATATAAAGAATAATGAAGAAATAAATGCCCTTCTGGAAAAAGTTGATAAATAGTTACGGATAAATAGTTAAAAGATTGTTTGACAAGTAACAGCATTGTCGTTACAATTATATTGATTGGAGGTGCTATTTATGGAGAAATCAGCAACACTTAACTTAAGAGTGAATCCTACGTTAAAATCAGATGCGGAAACAATTCTTACAAGACTTGGTATTCCTATGTCTACTGCAGTGGATATGTTTCTTAATCAAGTGGTATTAGTAGGCGGTATTCCTTTTTCTGTTACAGTACCAAAGCCACCAGTGGATATAGATGCTTCGCAGATGGCTGAGTCACAGCTCCATGCAAAACTTCAGCGAGGATACGATGATTATTTGGCTGGTAGAACACAGAATGCTGCAGATGCATTTGTAAAATTTAAGGAGTGCCATTCTTAATGATAAAATACGAAGTAAAGATTACAGATGAAGCTCTCGCAGATATGGAAAAGATATACGAGTATATCGCAAATGAGCTACTGGCGCCAGAGAATGCAATGGGACAGTACAATCGAATTGCGGAGGCTATACTTACATTAGATTCTTTTCCCGAGAGGTTTTCTTCATTTGAAATTGAGCCGGAGCATTCCTGGGGTATGAGACGTATGGTAGTAGATAATTATCTTGTATGCTATATAGTCGACCTTGGTGCTGTTACGGTTACCGATGTTTTGTATGGCGCATCAAATGTACATGTACGTTTGAATGCAAGACATCCATAAAGATCGCCTGACTCTGGGTACATTTGGGTACAAGAGCATTTGAACAACCTGAACAATACGAATAACGTATCATAAGATACGCATAGAATTAACGAAATGAACGCCTTATCACAGTTTGCAAAATAAGGGTTAAAGAGATGGATTGAATTTTCCGGTACCTTTCCTGCATTGTAAGACCCTATGTTATAGTGTAAACAAGGTTAGTATAAAAAAATTAGTAGCACGCTATTGCAATTAACCTGATCAGAGAGGTTATATTGAAAAGGAAATTTCTGAAAAGTTTTGTAAAATAATTTTACATAATTTTTACATAAAAGGTTCATGGATTTTACTTTCGGCCAATATCATGTTTGGTATGAAAATCTGGCTGTTATGAGGTAAAATCCATGGACATTTTTAATTTCTTAAATATGATTGGAGGACTGGCACTGTTTTTATATGGAATGACTGCTATGGGAGCGGGACTTTCCAAAATGGCGGGAGGTAAGCTGGAAGACATTTTGGAACGGCTGACTGCCAAAAGAATATATGCGGTCCTTTTGGGCGCGGCAGTAACCGCTGTCATTCAATCCTCTTCAGCAACAACTGTTATGGTTGTGGGTTTCGTCAATTCGGGGATCATGCAGCTTTCCCAGTCTGTTGGCATCATAATGGGCGCAAATATAGGAACGACCATTACATCCTGGATGCTCTCTCTTACCGGAATTGAGGGCAGTACCATATGGCTCAAGCTTTTAAAGCCTTCATCCTTTTCGCCTATACTTGCAGCAGTGGGTATTATCCTAACCATGACCGGCAGGGAAGGGTCGAAGAAAAAGGATGTTGGAAATATTCTGCTTGGCTTTGCTATACTGATGTTTGGGATGGAAACCATGTCAACAGCAGTATCGGGGCTTAAGGAAAATCAGGCCTTTTGCTCAATGATGACACGCTTTTCCAATCCCGTGCTTGGTATGGTGATCGGTGCGGTTCTTACGGCAATCATCCAGAGTTCGTCCGCATCAGTGGGTATTTTGCAGGCATTGTGCTCAACAGGAGCCATAAGCTATGCAGTCGCACTGCCGATCATAATGGGACAAAATATCGGAACCTGTGTTACATCGATCATATCGTCAATTGGCGCCAGCAAAAATGCAAAACGCGCATCCATGATACACCTTTACTTTAATCTTATCGGAACCATAGCATTCATGCTGGTGTTCTATGCCCTTAACAGATTTGTAAATTTTGCTTTCCTGGGGAAATCGGCCAATGCAGCGGGAATTGCAGTTATACACAGTCTGTTTAATATCGGAGCGACCATTGTCCTGTATCCGTTTTCCGATAAGCTGGTGCGCCTTGCCGAATTGACTATACCCGAAGGGAAAAACAGTCAGGAGGTCAGGAAAACCATTACGCTGGATGACAGATTTTTGGAAAGCCCGGCATTTGCCATGCAGCTGTGCAAGAACAATGCTCTTAAAATGGCAGGCCTTGCCAGAACAGCACTCGCTTTTTCTCTTGATACTCTCACAGAATATGATGAGAAAAAGGTGGGCGTTGTTAAGGATATAGAGGAAACCGTTGATAACTACGAGGACGCCCTGGGGTCATATCTTGTGAAACTTTCCGCTAAAAATCTTAATACAAAGGATTCACAGACAATGGCATTTGTGCTGCATAGCATAAGCGATATGGAACGCATAACGGACCATGCGTTAAGCCTTGCTCTGTCAGCCAAGGAAATACACGATAAGAAGCTGTCATTTTCCCAAAATGCAAGGGATGAGATGCAGGTCCTCGGCAGGGCTTTAAGAGACATAAGCACCCTGACGACGGAATGCATATTTGAAGATGATGTTGAGAGATCCAAAAAAATCGAACCCTTTAAGGAAGTGATAGAGAGCCTTGCAAAAAGAGTAAAGGACCATCACATTAACCGTTTAAGAAAAGGAAAATGTTCAATTGAAATGGGATTTATACTCGAGGACGTTCTTACAAGCTTTGAGAGGATTGCGGATCACTGCTCAAATATAGCTGTCGAGATGATAACGATTTTCGATAATGAATATAATACTCATGAATATTTTAAATCCTTCTCTGAAAGTGATAGAATTTTATTTGATGCCGAGTATAAGAATCTAATTGGGGAATACAGTCTTAAAAAATCCGAGGATGCTGACGAATCGGAAACAGTGCCGTTAAAGGAAAAGACATCTAAAAAAAACAAAGAAGCAAAAAAGAAAAATAAAAAGTGAAGATAAGGTAAGGGGGATATATGAGCCTTATATATATTATAGAAGATGATGAAAGCATCCGGGAAATTGAAGAGTTTGCATTGAAAAATGCAGGTCACAGTGTCCTGGGCTTTCCGGATGCAAAAAGTTTTTATAAGAAAATTGATGAAATTCTGCCGGACCTGTGCCTTGTGGATATTATGCTCCCTGATGAAAACGGAAACGAGATCGTAAGGAAGCTCAGAAAAAATCCTGACACAAAGAAAATACCGGTTATCATGGTTACGGCTAAAACAACCGAGCTTGATCTGGTAAAGGGAATAGAAGATGGTGCGGACGATTATATTAAAAAACCCTTCTCTGTGATGGAACTTATTGCCAGAGTTAAGGCAATGATCAGACGAACAGAACCGGAAGATGTGAAGCTTTTGGAAATGGATGATCTTGTTATAAACAATGAAAAGCATGAGGTTACCGTATCAGGAAAACTCATAGAACTGACCTTTAAGGAGTATGAGCTATTGCAGTACATGGTCATCAATAAAGGAATTGTGCTGAACCGTGATGCCATAATGGACAGAATCTGGGGCCTCTCCTACGAGGGTGAGTCAAGGACTCTCGATATGCATATTAAGACCCTGAGGCAGAAACTTGGGGATTTCGGAAGCAGGATAAGGACAGTCAGGAATGTCGGATATGTGATCGAGTAAAGGCAATTACGGTGTTCAGACAGTACAGGGGGCATTATGTACCGGAATTGGATTTTTGTTCTAAATGAAAAATAAAATAAATCTTAGACTTGTGGGAATCGCAATCCTTGCGGTGCTTACCACAGTTGTGGCGATTACAATTGTATATTACAGTCTGTTCCAGAAACAGGTGCGTGCAGATCTTCAGGTGTCAGCCAAGCTTTTAAAGGATACGGAATTCTTTGAATCCGTAAACATTGATGTTGACCGGATTGACTTATCTGCCGATATTTCAGAACTTCGTGTGACCTGGATAGATAGTGATGGAACGGTTCTTTATGACAATGATGCCAGTGCCATTGATCTGGAGAACCACTCAGACAGACCGGAGATAAGAGGGGCCTTTGAAACCGGGTCCGGAGAGTCTGTGAGACGTTCTGATACCATGAATGAAAACACCTTTTACTATGCAATCCTTCTTGATAACGGAACAGTTCTCAGAGTTGCGACCAATGTCAGAAGCATATGGTCTCTTTTCCTGTCCGCACTGCCGCTTATCATCCTGATCATCGGAATTATTATTGCAATTTGCGTGGTTTTGTCACACCTTTTGACCAAACAGCTTATAGCCCCTATTGAGCAAATGGCCACGAATCTGGAGGACAGAAATTTTGAGGCGCCTTACATAGAACTTACGCCTTTTGCCAATATGATCAGAACCCAGCATACGGATATTTTATCAGCGGCCAAGGCAAGGCAGGATTTTACAGCCAATGTTTCCCATGAACTGAAGACTCCGCTGACAGCTATTTCCGGATACGCAGAACTCATGGAAAATGGCATGGTGGGAGCAGATAAGCAGGGGCATTTTGCGGAGGAAATCAAAAAGAATGCAGACAGACTGCTTTCTCTTATTAATGATATCATCCGGCTCTCAGAACTTGACAGAAGCGCTGAAAAGGAAGTGGGGTTTGAAGAAGTTGATTTAAATCGGATAGTTTCGGAATGTATGGAAGGACTTAAGGTAAGCGCAGAAAAAAGAAATGTTACCCTTACTTACGAGGGCGTTCCGTGTGTCCTTCGTGCTAATAAAGAAATGCTTCAGGAACTTATCGATAATTTGGTTTTAAATGCCATTCGCTATAATAATGAAGGCGGCAGGGTATGGGTAAGAGTCTCATCTGAACCGGAGAGAACTCTTATTGTAAAGGACAATGGTATAGGCATTCCCACTGCAGAGCAGGAGAGGATCTTTGAGAGATTTTACCGGGTGGACAAATCCCGATCCAAAGCCACAGGAGGTACGGGGCTGGGACTTGCCATTGTGAAACATATCGTGGAAATACATGATGCAAAGCTTACGCTCGACAGTGCACCGGGAGTCGGAACCACTGTGAAAATTGAGTTTTGAAATTTGTATAAAATATGATCTGGCTTAGTGATTATCTTAAAAATAAATATGGGCGGAAGCTTCAGAAGATTCCCATAGATGCGGGTTTTACATGTCCGAACCGGGATGGTAAGATTGGTTACGGCGGATGTATTTTCTGCTCACAGGAGGGCTCGGGTGATTTTACAAAGGGAGCCTCATTTTCAGTTAAGGAGCAGATTGAGGCAGGAAAGAGTGCGATACGCAAAAGGGAAGCAAGGCGTGGCCGGATGGATTCCCGGGAAGCTGATAAATACATAGCTTATTTTCAGGCCTACACCAATACCTACGGTGATATAGACACAATGCGGCAGATGTACCTTGAGGTTGCAAAGCGCGATGATATTGCGATTATTTCAATTGCCACCAGGCCCGACTGCCTTGATGATGAGGTGATTGAACTTCTAAAAGAGTTAGGCAAGCTTAAGCCTGTGTGGGTGGAACTGGGACTTCAGACAATACATGAAGAAACTGCTTCCTATATAAGAAGGGGTTACGAGCTATCAGTTTACGAACATGCCGTCAGATGTCTTGCCGATGCCGGGATATCTCATGTAATAACCCACGTGATCATAGGACTCCCCGGAGAAAATAAAGAAATGATGCTTGAAACGGTGCGCTATGTGGGGAATCTTGCTGAAGATTTTGCACACACCTCCTTCGGTATCAAACTGCAGCTATTGCATGTACTTAAAGGAACTGACCTTGCAGATGAATACCTTGCAGGCAAAATCAAATGCTTAACCTTTGAAGAATATGTGGATATTGCGTCTGAATGTCTGAAAATCCTGCCGGGGGAAATGGTGGTTCACCGCATAACCGGGGACGGTGATCAGAAAAAACTGATAGCACCCCTTTGGAGCACCAATAAGAAAAAGGTAATGAACGCCATACGAGGAAGGCTCCGGATTGAGGGCGCGGATAAAAATACTGAAATGGAAAGCATATAATCATGACGTCACGTAAACTTGTACGAAAATCAAATTTATCAAGAATGTTTTTTACGGCATTCATCACTTCTTCCATGATCGAATTCGGATATGCCAGCGCTGACCTTATAGATGCGGTTATCATCAGCAATAAGCTGGGATCGGCATCAATTGCCGCACAGGGAATTGCATATCCCTTTTTCAGTATTGCGTGTCTGGTGAGCGGACTACTATCAATAGGCATGCAGATTATGTGCTCTGATTACATAGCCAGAGGCAAGATCAAGGAAATGCAGCAAAGCTTCAGCATGACTACTATAGTATCTGTCATCATTGCAGGTTTACTTTCCATTGGACTTTTTATCTGGGCAGACCTTGTGGCCTTTGTACTTGGGGCAAATGGAAATGCAGCTCACCTAATGCTAGGTGCTGCGGCATATTTAAAAGGACTTTCGGTTGGTGTGGTTCCGATGATATTGTGTGTGGTTCTTGCCGGGGTCATTTCTCTTGACGGAGGAGCGCATCTTGTACAGGTTGCGGCAATTGCCGGAGCTGTCTCAGACGTGATTTTTGACCTTGTTTCTGTTAAGCTTGGCGGGGGCATATTTGGAATCGGAATAGCAACAAGCGCGTCAAACCTTGTTAACTTCCTTTTCCTTACTACCCATTTTTTGAAAAAAGGCCGTTTTGCACGTTTTGTCATTAAAGACCTGCCCTGGAAGGATATGAAAAATATTCTTGCGATGGGAAGTGAAAGAGCCACAAGGAGCCTGATGGATACTCTGCGGCCGGTTTTCATAAATATGATAATGATCGCAATTGGCGGGGAACTGGGCATGTCGGCACTTTCAATCCGCAACAATCTCTGTGATGTCATTGAGGTCCCTGCCATGGGAATAGTGGGAGCAGTGGGACTTCTGACAGGCCTTACTTACGGAGAGAAAAATTGGGATGACTGTAAGGAAGTGGGACATCTTGCCCATGTGTATACCTTGATCTATTCCCTGGTGGTGATTGTGGTTATGATTCCTCTTGCTGATATAGTTGCAGGTATCTATGTTCCTAATGATCCTGAACTTAGGAACCTGGTGATATTTGCAATATATTGTCTTGCTGTGGGCAACGTGTTCTCAACACTGGTTGTATGCAGGGTGGCATATCTGCAATCAATCCATCTTATTAAGGAACCGCAGATACTTACCCTTTTGAACAAACTTATAGTGGTTTTGGCAATCTGCCTTATTTTAATGAAAATAATGGGCCACAGAGGCGTAATTGTGGCATTGGCAGCATGCGGATTTATTATTCTTGCGGGAATCTATATATATTATGTGATCAGATACAGGAAGCTGAAACCTTCTGTAGATGACTTTATGAACCTGCCTGATGAATTTAAAATCAAGCCCCAGGATATCATAGAACTGCAGATTGGCAACATGGAAGAAGCAGTGACTGTTTCGGAACAGCTGCAGCTTTTTGCGAGAGGCCACAAACTGCCGGAGGAAAAGGCATATCGGGCTGCAATATGTGCAGAAGAGCTTACTAAAAATATTATTGATTTTGGATATGCGAATGTCGAAAAACACGGCTTCATAGATTTCAGAGCGATCATATCTGATGGAGATATCATTTTGCGCATACGGGATGATTGCCATAAATTTGATGTTCAGCAATATGTGAGCATGATCACAGAGGAAAAACCGACAGAAGGGTTGGGACTTTACCTTGTTGCAAAGGAGTCCAAGGACATAAAGTATGTAAACATCATGAATACCAATACCGTCATGGTGACCATTTGAGAAAATCCTTATTTACCTGAATATATGCTAGGCAATCCTTGATGTTGTCCTGTATTTTTTAGCAGGGATGCCCACAACCTGCTTAAACACACGGCAGAAATAGTTATAATCATTAAAACCAACTCTTCCGGATACTTCCATCACCGTAAGATTGGTATCCTTAAGAAGGCGTTTGGCCTCATTTATACGAAGTATTTTAATGTGCTCTGCGATTCCCACAGACAGATATTTACTGCAGGATTCGTAGAGTTTATTTTTGCTTATATTAAATTCACTTACCAGTCTGTCTATGGATAAGTCCTCGTCAAGGTGAGATAAGAGAAACCGGTTCAGATTCCCGATAAAGGTTTCTCGCTGCAGGCTAACCATATCCTTAAAAAGCACAAAGAGAGTGCAGGCTTCAAGTATTTTTGCTGCGGCAAGTATCTGATCGTCGGATTTAAAAGTCGCGGTATATATGCCGGCATTAACTCCGTGAGCATCATCGCGGTATTTCTCCAGTGCTTTATAGAGCATTTCCTTTACTTCCGACTTATTTTCATTGTCAGTGATCTGACCAAACATGATGTATCCGATGACAGCTCCATTATCAAGCAGGGGAGCTGCGACCTCTATTAATCCCGCATGACAGGTATATATTTCAAGAGCTTTTGACTTCTGGCATCGGATGAAGGCTCGTTCATTACTGTCAAGACACGCACTGTTTCCGGCAGCATATGACCTTACTGTCCTGCAAAAGGGACAGTGCTCTTCCGGAAATGAGAGTATTTCACTGCCGGATGTGTCAAATAATGCGATCTTAAGCCCCGTCAGGAGATTAAAGTTTTTCATAAGTTCAAGGAGCGGTTCCTTATTGAGATTAAGGGTCAGATTATTCATAAAACGATTTTTGCTTTCTGCTTTCTGGAGATTTCAAATGTTGTGTAAAAATTTTAAAAGTGTAGTTAAAAAAATTATATCAATTATGAATGATAAAAACTATCTTCACTGCCTATATTATAGTATAGCATGAGCGCAAAACAAATTTACAGTTTTTTAAACGAAATATACTATGATTAAACCAAAATCATGACTATATTTAATATAGTCGAGCTGATTCTTACATTAACCCTGGTAATGCCGGGATCTAACGACTAATATTCAGTGTATTACAATTACAAAATTGAATACATTTATAAGGAGGATGCTATGTTAGTAACACTTAAGGAAATAATGGATATTGCTGAGAAAAAGAAGATTGCGATCGGATCCTTTAATGCTTCGGGACTTGAGGCAATTGAAGCGGAGATTGCGGCAGCCGAAGAGCTTGACCTGCCTGTCATAATCCAGTTTGCCCAGTGCCATGAGCCATGGATCCCTCTTACAACAATTGGTCCCATCATGATAGATATGGCAAAAAAATCATCTGTTCCCATATGCATCCATCTGGATCACGGTGAGACACTTGATTACCTGCAGACTGCTCTTGAAATAGGCTTTACCGGTATCATGTATGATGGCTCGACGCTTCCATATGAGGAAAATCTTGCAAATACCAAGAAGGCTGTTGAAATGGCAAAAAAATACGGAGCGTCAGTAGAGGCTGAACTTGGTTCAATGGGAAAGCGTGAATCCGGCTCGGGAGAAGAGGGCGCAGGTGTTGATGACGACACCAAGATCTATACGGATCCTGATCTTGCTGCAAGGTTTGTAAGTGATACCGGCATTGATGCCCTTGCATGTTCCTTCGGAACTACCCATGGCATTTATTTAACAGAGCCCCGTCTTGACTTTGACGTAGTCAGGAATGTAAGAAGTAAATGCAATAATATTCCCGTAGTTATGCATGGAGGTTCGGGAGTATCAACGGAAGATTATTATAAGGCCGTTGAAGCAGGCGTTCGCAAGATCAACTACTTCACCTACATGGATAAAGCAGGCGGAACGGCTGTAGCTGAATATCTTAAGGGTCTTAAGGAAGGTCAGCCTATTTTCTTCTCAAGCATATTCATGGCAGCAAGGGAAGCAATGAAGGAAAACGTTAAAGGCGCAATGAAGACCTTCGCCCTCAAAAAATGATCACTGGGGACGGGGGTTACCGATCATTTTTATGTAAACATAAGGAGGAAATATGAATCCATATATAGGACACAGAACACAGCTTAACGGTGTGGAGGAACACAGATTAGTCGGCGGAAAAGGCGATGGTATGAGGCTTTACGAGATAACAAACGGATTAGGTCTTGAACTTACCACCTCGCCTGATCGAAACGGAGATATTACAAGACTTCGTTATAAGGGCATCCAGATGAATTACATGAGCCCCTGTGGTTATGTCGCACCGGCTTATTACGATGAGACCGGCTCAAACTGGTTAAAATCATTTACGGCAGGCTACCTTACAACCTGCGGACTTAATGGGGTGGGCACACCCTGCACGGATGAGGGAGAAGAACTTCCTCTTCACGGCAATATAGCCAACCAGCCCTGCTCTCAGAGCTATTATACCGAGGATGAATCTGCAATTACAGTGCATACCCTTACACTTGATGAGACGATCTTCGGCCGTAAGATGACCCTTAATCGAGACATAGTGGTGTCCAAGAAAGAGAACACCTTTGAAATAATCGACACGATCGAGAATACCGGAGATCAAAGGACTCCCTTCGAAATCCTCTATCACATGAACATGGGATACCCCCTGCTTGATGAGGATGCTGTCGTTGAAATCCCAGCAAAATCAGTAACCCCAAGGGATGATCATGCAGCAGAGGATATTGATAATTGCCTCAATATGGAAAAGCCCACAAAGGGATATCAGGAAAGGTGCTATTATCACAAGTTTGGGGATGAAAACGGCCTTGCCTCTATCTATCAGCCCAAGCTTAATGCAAAACTTACGATTACTTCAATGCAAAAGAACTTGATGGTTTTGTTGAGTGGAAGATGATGGGTGTTAGGGATTATGTGTTAGGGCTTGAATGCGGAAACTGCTACCCGGATGGCAGAAATGTAATGAGAGAAACCGGAATGCTTAAATTCCTGGATCCCGGGGAAAAGAAAACCTACAGGGTAAGGGTAAGCCTTACGGATCAGACATGAGCATTTTAACCGGAAACTAGTTTACATAAAATGACACAAATTTTCTCTTATTGGAGAAATCATTAACACAGAACCGGGAAGAGAGGAAACAACATGAAGAAAAAAATGACATTCGCGCTCGCATTCTGCAACAGAGGCTTTATGCCCGGCGAGCTTATATACGGTGCAAGAGAAGACATGGTCAAGGCAGTAACTGATGCAGGGTATGACTACATTGCCATGGATGCCGAGCTTACACGCTACGGCGGAATCGAAACAAGAGACGAGGGACTCCTGTATGCCAAATGGCTTAAGGAACATGACGGTGAGTATGACGGTGTGATCTTCTCAATGCCCATATTTGCAGATGAAAACGGTGCCATTACGGCTCTTCAGGACGCAGGTGTACCAATCCTTATGCAGGCATATCCCGATGAGATCGGCAAGATGGATTTCGCCCACAGGCGTGATGCGTTTTGCGGTAAGTTTTCCGTGACGGATGTATTCACCCAGTATGGTGTCCCTTTTACCGTACTCAAACCCCACGTGGTTCATCCACTGTCGGATAAATTTCAGGAAAATCTTCGTGATTTTGCGGCAATCTGCCGCGTCGTAAATGGTATGAAGAGATGCTCCATCGGATGCATTGGCGCCAGAACAACCGCATTTAAGACAGTCCGTTTTGACGAGATTGCGATGCAGAAGTACGGCATAACGGTTGAGTCTTTTGACCTATCAGAGCTGGTATTTAAGGTTGGTAAACTTTCAGATGATGATGAGAAGGTCATTGCAAAGAAGGCAGCACTTGAAGCCTACACTGACTTCTCAAAGGTAACGGATGATAAGAAGAACACATTATCAAAAATATCAGTCGTGATCGATGAGTATATAGAGGAATACCATCTTGATGCAATTGCACTGCGCTGCTGGAATGAGATGGAGGAAATCCTCCGGGTATGTCCCTGCGTGCTGTTATCGGAGCTTAATGACAGGGGAATAACTGCATCCTGTGAGATAGATATGTGTTCCGCAATAACAATGCGCGCCATGGCCCTTGCCTCGGAAACACCCACCACAGTCCTTGACTGGAACAACAACTACGGAGATGATGAAAATAAAGTCATCCTGTTCCACTGCGGACCGGTACCTAATTCCCTTATGACAGATAAGGGAGTTGTTACCTCCCATAAGATGTTTGATAAAACGGATGCAGGCTCAGGCTGCGGAACCTGCGAGGGCCGTATTAAGCCAAACGACATAACCATTGCCAACTGCCAGACCAGGGACGGCAAGATCATTGTATATGCTTCCGAGGCCAGGTTCACGGATGATGTTATAGAGGATGAGTATTTTGGCTGCGCAGGTGTGGCTGAAATCCCCGATATGCAGGATAAGATGATAAAACTTGCAAGGGGTGGCTTTAAGCATCATACCTCCGTTGGCGCAGGACATATGAAGGATGTTCTTCAGGAAGCCTTCACCACATATCTCGGATATGACTGGGTGGACATCGACTAAAATGATACTTTTTTGAATTATTTCAGGAAGGAATTCGGCTAATATGAAAATAGCGGGACTTGATATCGGAACAACCGGCTGCAAGTGCACGGTTTTCGACGAAAAGGGAAAATATATTGACAAGGCCTATCGTGACTATCATGTAAAAAGACAGCTTTCAGGGCACGAGATCGACATGGTGGAGTTAAGAGAGTCTGTACTTGCCGTAGTGTCCGAAATGGCGCACAAATACTCAGATATAGCAGGCCTTGGGGTTACAAGCTTTGGCGAAACCTTTGTACTTACGGATGAATTCGGAGAGCCACTTGATGTTGCCATGCTGTATACTGACCCAAGGGGCGCTGACGAGTGCAGGGAGCTTACAGATAAGCTGGGAGAGATGCATATCGCGCAGATCACCGGAGTACGTCCTCATGAGATGTACGGCATTAGCAAGCTTATGTGGATCAAAAAGAACAAGCCTGAGGTTTATAAGGCTGCAAAACACTGCTTTCAGGTAGAGGATTTTATAGTATATACCTTAAGCGGAGTTGCCCAGATTGACTATTCCCTTGCCACCAGATCAATGGCTTTCGATATTAACACACTTGACTGGAACGATGAAATTTTGTCAGCATCCGAAATAGATAAGAGCCTTTATCCCAAAGCGGTACCCACCGGAACCCCTGCTGGGAAAATAAGACCCGGTGTTGCAAAGGAAACAGGATTAGCTGAGGATTGCATTATAGTATCAATATCCCAAGACCAGATTGCCGCAGCAGTGGGAGCGGGAGCATTCACCTCGGATGTTGCGGTAGACGGTGCCGGAACAGTTCAGTGCATGACACCTATTTTCGATGAAAAGCCGGATATAGAGGAACTGTTTAAGGGCTATTTTGTTGCGGTACCATATGTTATCCCAGGAAAATTTGTGACCTACGCCTTTTCCTATACCGGCGGTGCCCTTACACAGTGGTGTACCGGTACTCTGGCCAAGAAGGAATGTGATGAAGCCTCAGCTCTCGGAAAATCAGTTAATGAGCTCCTTGAAGAGAAATATGCTGCGAAAATGAAGACGTTAGGACTTGATGCCGACACTCCATCGGGACTTTTGGTGCTTCCTCATTTTGCGGGAGCCGCAACTCCATATATGGACACAGGCTCTAAAGGCGCGGTCATAGGCCTTACCACTGATACCTCTGCAGAGGAGATCTATATGGGATGTCTTGAGGGGGTATGCTATGAAATGTATCTTATTTATCTTAAGCTTAAGAACTCGGGCATTAAGTACAGGAAATTCAATGCAACAGGCGGAGGTGCCCACTCGGCAGTATGGATGCAGATGAAGGCTGATATGCTGAATGTTCCCTTCACGGCCTTAAAAACCGTTGATGCGGGGACGGTGGGATGTGCCATGCTCACAGGTGTTGCAATAGGCCTGTTCAGTGATCTTGATGAGGCGGCCTCAATAATGGTAGAGGAGACCGTGACCTATTATCCCAGAAAGGAACAGCATGAAAAATACATGGAAATATTCAAACGTTATGAAAAAGTATATGAGGCGATAAGACCTCTCGTGTAAAAATCAAAAGGCGGGTTTCGTTTTACTACAGCAGAATGGAATATGAATATGAGTGGTCATCGCTTTCTATAAACACTTCCATTGAATCTGCATCACGAATGATTGAAATGTTATCGCTGGGATGGCGGTTAACATAATCCGGAAAACAATCATGATCATCAATTTTCTCAACTAATAATGCTGCTTCCCTTACGGGGAGCAGTTTTATTTTATCGTCCGTGAGCGTGACTTCCCTCGGAATGGTAAAGGCTCCGGCTCTTACGGCATCATCGGGAACCTTTCTCTGCCAGTCAAACAGCCAGGCAATCAAAAGTCGTCTGCCATCAGGTCCTAAGAAGGTCTGGGCAGCATAAAATTCCGGGCCGTGGTCCGGATGGCATTCATTTTGGGGAGTGAACTTATCACCGTCATAGCTTCCTATAACAAATTTTACCGCATCAAATGTCTTTCCAATCTCGGAATACATGAGTACATATTTGCCCTCAAGGGGGAACAGATCCGGGCATTCAATGGCCTTATCATAATCCGAAGCCCTATACAGGACCCCTTTATACTCCCAGCTTAATAAATCTGTTGATTCGTACTTAAGAACAACCCCGCATCCGTCCTTAACTGATCCCAAAACCATGAGGTATTTATCTTTGTATTTACTGACCTTCGGATCGCGGAACTCCTTGCTGCCATCAGCGGGAAATGATCCTATCACGGGATTACCTTCGTATTTTATGAAATTTATTCCGTCATCACTATAGGCAACCGACTGGGTCTGCCCCATTTCATGGGAGACGGAAGTGTAGAAGAGATAGAGCCTCTCATCCTTAACTATTGCACTTCCTGAAAAGCATCCCCCGTCATTTTCGTATGGCATATCGGGATAAAGGGCAATGGGAAGTTCTTCCCAGTGTATAAGGTCACTGCTTACAGCGTGGCCCCAGTGCATTGTGTCCCAGTGGGCACTACAGGGATTGTACTGAAAGAAAGCGTGATATTTTCCCTTATAATATACAAGTCCGTTTGGATCGTTCATCCAGCCCTTTTCCGGCTCGAAGTGATATCGTTTTCTGCTTTCCATTAAATTATTCCTTCCTCGCATAACATGCGGGACAATGACTGCACCTTAAAAAATCATTCAGCTAATACTAATATATGACAATCTTAAGTTCAAGATATTTAAATATAAAAAAAGATAATTAAAATCCCTTTTTATAGTGTAAAATCAGAGAAATTGTGTTAAAGTATACTGTGGCTTTGGAGCCGGAAATATTTAACAGGACATAGTTCGAAAGGGGACAGAAAATGTCAAAGGCCAGTGTAGTATTAGGATGTTTTTACGGAGATGAAGGAAAGGGTCGTACGACTGATTATCTTGCGCAGTTTGCGGATGTATCAGTCAGGGCAACAGGAGGCAACAATGCAGGCCACACTATAAACGTCAATGGCGTTAAGTTTGCCATGAGGCTGATTCCTTCAGGTATTCTTTCAAATAAAACAATTGCCGTTATCGGAAACGGCGTTGTCTTAAATCCGGAGGTTCTTATCGGGGAGATTGAAATGCTCAAATCCCATGGGATCGATGTTGATAAGTATTTAAAGATCAGCAATAAGGCTCATGTGATCTTCCCATATCACTCAAGCCTTGATGTAATGCTTGAAAATAAGCGCAAGCATAAGATCGGCACCACCAAGAACGGTATAGGACCTGCGTACTGTGATAAATATGAGAGAAGCGGTATCCGCATGGAGGATATGTATAAGGACAATTTCGAGGAAGTCCTGCGCCATCAGATAAGTGTTAAAAATGAACTTTTAGTAGCAGCCGGTGAGCCTGTCTGCGATGCGGATGAGATAGTTGCGAAGTATAAAGAGTATGCTGAGCGTCTTAAGATGTATGTGTGCGATACCGTGACACTTCTTCATAAATACCTTAAGGAAGATAAGTACATGGTTGTTGAGGGCGCACAGGCAACACTTCTTGATATTGATTTTGGCTCGTATCCCTTTGTTACTTCATCAAATCCAACCATCGGCGGTATTCTCACCGGAACAGGCTTATCCGCAAGGGATATCGGAGACGTTTACGGCGTTATAAAGGCTTACTCAAGCCGTGTGGGTGAGGGCCCTTATGTGACGGAACTTAAGGATGAAATCGGTGACAGGATCCGTGAACTGGGTCATGAGTACGGCACCGTGACGAAACGTCCCAGAAGATGCGGCTGGCTTGACCTTGTAACCTTAAAATATGCGATCGATCTTAACGGCGTTAATTATATTAACTTAAACCATTTAGATACCATCGGACGCTTTGATACCTTCAAGGCATGTGTTGCATATGAGGTTAACGGAGTTGAGACTACGGACTTTTCAACAAATGAGGAGTTCCTCAATAATGCAAAACCTGTGTACAAGGAATTCAAGGGAGCCTTTGGAGATGTGGCAAAATGCAAGACTTATGAAGAACTTCCAAAGGAAGCAAGAGAGTACATTGAGTTTATTGAGGAGTATACAGATACGAAGGTTAAGCTTATCGGTACAGGTGCCGACAGAGAAAACATGATCGTAAGAGACTGATCACATAAAATCAATTGAATTCCGGACTGCATTTTGCGGTCCGGTTTTTTTATTCCTGCGGGTGTAAAATTCATGCCTATTGTGATATAATTTTGGCACTGATGTACAAAGATTCGTTCTGAGTAGGAAGGCTGTATTACAAACATGATTTTAGGTGCACAGTATCGGTTTTGCTGTGCATTTTTATTTTGCGAGGCAGTGATGAAAATGTGTGCCTGCGCATCAGTATCAGACATCAGTAGTCCATATCATGTTTTAATGCAGGGAAAGGTTGGATTATGAAAAAAAGATTAGTTGCGTTGTTGTGCGGTATGGCCCTTTTTGCCGTAACTGTTTCAGGATGTGGCACAGTTACGGTTACAACGGAAAGTACCCAGACTGATGAGACGGAAGCAGTAGCTGAAGAAACTGAGACCGAGGAACCTAAGGAGACTGACGAAGAAGCAGAAGAAATTGCCGAAGAGGAACCGGAAGAAGCAGAAGCCGAGGCGGAAGAGCAAAACGTACCTTATGAAGAGGGAGTAACAATAAGAGTCGGAGGCCTTAAGGGACCAACCTCCATTGGACTGTTAAAGCTTAAGGATGATGCTGCAAACGGCATATCAGGTCAGGATTATGAATTTACAATGGCAACTGCCGCTGATGAGATCACGACAGCACTTGTTAAGGGAGAACTTGACATTGCCTTAATACCGGCCAATGTTTCAAGTGTACTGTTTAATAAGACAGAGGGCAAGGTATCCGTAATAGATATTAATACCTTAGGTGTTTTGTATATGGTATCAGGTGACTCTTCAATAGGCTCGGTTGCAGATCTTGAAGGCAAGACCATTTATCTTACCGGCAAGGGCACAACCCCTGACTATGTGCTTCAGTATGTTCTGTCATCCAATGAACTTCTTGATAAGGTAACACTTGAGTATAAGTCAGAAGCTACGGAGGTTGCAGCAGTGCTGGCAGAGGACGAAAGTGCAATAGGACTTCTTCCTCAGCCTTTTGTAACGGCTGCATGCATTCAGAATGAAAATCTTTCAGTTGTACTTGATTTGACAAAGCTTTGGGATGAACTTCAGACAGAAGGCGGAAGCAGACTCCTTACAGGAGTTACCATTGTTAGAAATGAATTTTTAGAGGAGCATAAGGATGCGGTTGATGCCTTCCTGTATGACCACAATGCAAGCGTTCAGGCAACATCCGATGACCTTGATGCAGTAGCTGCCCTTGCGGTTTCAGAAGAAATAATAGCCAAGGAACCAATTGCCAAAAAAGCCATTCCGAACTGCAATATAACCTGCATTACGGGAGAAGAAATGAAGGATGCCCTGTCAGGATATCTTGAGGTTCTATATGATCTTGATCCGTCAAGTGTAGGAGGAGCTTTGCCGACTGATGAATTCTACTATATTCAGTAAAAAATCGGTCAAATATATATTGATTGGGATAATCTGGCTGGTCATCTGGGAGGTGGCCAGCCTGATTGTGCATAATAGCATATTACTGGTTGGCCCTTTTGAGGTCTTATTGACCCTTGTGAAAAAGTGTACGGAGCCTGATTTTTATGTAAGTGTTATAACCTCATTTTTAAAAATCGGTCTGGGTTTTATACTGGGTACATTTACCGGAATCATACTTGCGGTGCTTTCCTGGAGAAATAAGCTTACAGAAGATTTTTTAAAACCCATGATGTCGCTTATCAAGGCATCCCCAGTGGCTTCCTTTGTTGTCCTATTCCTTATCTGGTGGCACAGTAACGTTCTGTCCGTTGCCATATGCATCTGTGTTGTGATGCCTCAGCTTTATGTCAGCACTCTGCAGGGCTTAAAAAGTGCTGATGAAGAGCTTCTGCAGATGGCCGGAGTATTTAAACTGCATCCCATAGATATATATCATTATATATACAGGCCTGCCCTTTATAAGTTCTGGGAGGGCGCTGTTAAAATAGCGGCCGGAATGGCCTGGAAGTCGGGAATCGCAGCCGAAGTCATCGGTACTCCGGATAATTCAATTGGCAGTAGCCTTTATATGTCAAAAATCTATCTGGATACTGCAGGTGTTTTGTCCTATACAGCCGTTATCATACTTTTGAGTGTTCTGTGCGAACACCTGCTTCTTATTTTGCTTAAAAAATACAGTGAATATGATTTTAAATGTCATGGCTCACTTAATAACACAAGGACAAAAAAGACAATAAAAAGCCTTAAGCTTGAAAATCTTGCAAAATCATTTAACGGTAATAAGGTTTTAAAAGGCTATTCTGCGGAATTCAAGGAAGGCTTTCCCATAACCTTTGACTGGCCCTCGGGGGAGGGGAAAACAACACTGTTTAAAATACTGGCCGGTGTTTATGAAAAGGATGCGGGGATGATTTTGCCGGAGGGATATATGATATCCTTTCTTTTTCAGGAGGATAGGCTGGTTGAAGGAATCACTGCAATAAAGAACGTTGAGCTTGTATGCGGAAGCGTGCAGACGGCGCATGATGTACTGATACAGATACTTGACGAAGAGGATATATATAAACCGGTTGAAGCCCTAAGCGGAGGACAGAAAAGGAGAGTGGCAATTGCAAGGGCATGTGCGGCAGCATCAGAGGTTGCTCTTTTTGATGAGCCATATGAGGGGCTTGATGCTGAAACAAAAAATGCCGTACGGAAGCTTATATATGAGTATGGCAGTGACAAGATCCTGCTGATCGCCTCCCACATTGAAGTGTAGTTTTTAAGATAAAATGAGGACTTTGCTATGAACGAGACAAGAGTTGCACTTATCGGAATAATCGTTGAAAATAATGAATCTGTTGGCAGGCTCAATGAGCTGCTCCATGAGTATGGCGGATTCATAATCGGGAGGATGGGGATTCCCCACAAGGATAAGGGTATAAATATCATAAGTGTGGCACTTGATGCACCACAGGATGCAATAAGCGCACTGTCAGGTAAGCTGGGAATGCTAAAGGGCATAAACAGTAAGGTCATTTACGATAAGGTTAGGGAGTAGGAATGCTAAGCAGCAGATTTTGCTTCATCAATTTATTGCCCGCAGGGACTGATCATGAAGAATTTTAAGAAAAAATATATCGGGGACAAGGCTTTTTATATTTATGCAATGAGTCTTGCGCTTCCCATGATAGCACAAAACTTAATCACGAATTTTGTGAGCATGCTGGATAATATCATGGTTGGTCAGGTGGGAACGCTTGAGATGAGTGGAGTATCCATAATCAATCAGTTTATCTTTGTGTTCAATATTACTATTTTCGGTGCGGTTTCGGGAGCCGGAATTTTCGGAACCCAGTTTTTCGGCAAGGGAGACCATGAGGGACATAAGTTCACGATGCGTTTCAGACTGTATCTGATAGTTATGCTTGTTGTGGCTTTCATGGTTATTTTAAAAATATTCGAAACTCCGCTTATAGGCTTGTTTTTAAGCGATAAGGACGATCCGCTTGTGGTAAAGGAGACACTTGGTTACGGCATCAGTTACCTCAATGTCATCATATGGAGCTTTATTCCCTTCGGCATTGGTCAGGCCTATGCAAGCGCCATTATGGAGTGCGGAGAGACGAAGATTCCCATGATGGGTTCTCTTGCGGCAATCGGGATCAATCTTGTCCTGGATTACGGACTGATATTCGGAAAACTGGGACTGCCGAAGCTGGGAGTCGCAGGTGCTGCCTATGCAACAGTTGCAGCAAAATGTGTTGAAGCGTTCGTGATGATCTTCTGGGCTCATACCCATAAGGATAAAAACAGATATCTGGACGGACTGTATAAAAGTCTTCATGTTCCGGGAAGGCTTGCCGGAGAAATTTTTATCAAGGGATGTCCCCTTATAATAAATGAGTTTATGTGGTCTCTTGGCATGTCAGTCATAGCCCAGAGTTATTCGGTAAGGGGAATAGAGGTTGTGGCTGCGAGAAATGTATCCAGTACCCTTACCAACCTTTTTAACGTGGTCTTTGTCCAAATGGGACATGCACTTGGAATAGTTGTTGGAATGAAGCTTGGTGAAGGAGATATGGAAGGCGCCAAGGACTACAATAATAAGATGCTGATGCTTAGCGAGATATTGTCTACGATAATTGCGCTCATAATGATCCCCGTTGCTTTCATTTTCCCAACCATATATAACACGGAAAAAGAAGTAATGGATCTGTCAACATATTTTATCCTTATTTCAGCGGTGGCAATGCCCATATGGTCTTATACCAATTCAGCATACTTCACCCTCAGGAGCGGCGGCAAAACAGGGATTACTTTTTTGTTTGATTTCGGATTTTCATGGCTTATCATGATCCCCCTTGCATTTGTCCTTACTCACTTTACCGGGATGGATATCCATGGGGTCTTTGCCATAGTGACCTTTTCGGAGCTACTTAAGGTTGTAGTTGGCTATTTTATGGTAAAAAGCGAGATCTGGGTTCAGAATATTGTTAATACTTAAGATTAAAACTGTGTTATACTACTAAAGTGTGTTTTTAAGTACCGTAAACGGAGTGGAAAGATGAGTGAAAATAATAATATCCCAAATGCCGAAGAAATTGACTTTACAGATGTGGAAGCTGCAAGAGAATTCTTTTTAAAGGATAGATACGCAACGGATGTAACAGGTATAGATATCCTTGAAGTTGACAGGGACTACGCAAAATGTGTTCTTAATATTGACGAGCGTCATTTAAATGCCCAGGGCTTTTTAATGGGTGCTGTTTTATTTACCATGGCGGATTTTACTTTTGCTGTGTCAACAAACTTCAGGCGACCCGTTACAGTTACTCTAAATGCCAATATATCTTTCTTGAGCGGCACAAAGGGCAAGACACTTTACAGTGAATCAAGGCTTATCAAGGATGGCAGAAGGAACTGCTTTTTTGAGGTGATGATAACGGATGATCTGGGTACGAAGGTGGCGGTAATAAATATAACAGGTGCCCATGTAGGGTGATTTTTTTTAAGAGGATTGAAAATGAGCAGTCTTGAAAATGCAAGAAAAGATATAGAGAGGATCGATAAGGAAATAGCCGCTCTTTTTGAAGAACGAATGGGCGCGGCCAAAGAAGTCGCCGAATATAAGAAGGAGAGGGGACTTCCAATACTTGACGCCGAGAGGGAGAAAAAACTCATTGAGAAAAATTCCGGATATATTAAAAACCCCGATTATGAGGCCTATTACAGGGATTTTATGGTTTCAATGATGGGAATATCCAAAAGGTATCAGCACAGGCTCATGTCCGGACTTCGGGTCTCATACAGTGGCATTGAGGGCTCCTTTGCCAGTATTTCGGCCAGAAAGATATTTCCGGATGCGGAAAAGGTTCCCTGCATGAATTTTAAGGAAGCCTATGATGCTGTCGTATCAGGAGATTGTGATTTTGCAGTCCTGCCCATTGAAAACAGCTATGCAGGAGAGGTTGGACAGGTATCAGACCTTATTTTTACCGGGGATCTGTATGTTAACGGAGTATATGAGCTAGGAGTTTCCCAGTGCCTTTTGGGCGTTCCCGGGAGCTCGTCCGGTTCACTTAAAACGATCATTTCACATCCACAGGCCCTGGAACAGTGCAACGAATTTATATTTGATCATAAATATCATACAGTTCAGTCTGAAAATACGGCAAGGGCGGCAAAGGAAGTTGCCGAAAAGGGGGATGTGACCGTGGGCGCCATTGCAAGTGAGGAAACTGCGGAACTCTACGGACTTGAAATCCTTGAAAGGGACATTAATAAGAGCAACGTAAATGTAACCCGTTTTGCGGTTCTGTCAAAATGTAAGGATGTTAAAAAGGCAAGTGATGACTATTCGACCTTTATACTGATGTTCATTGTTAAGCATCAGGCAGGTTCACTTGCGAAGGCATTGTCCATTATAGGTGACCATGGCTACAACATGAGAGTTATAAGGAGCAGGCCCCTAAAGGACCATAACTGGGAGTATTATTTTTACACTGAGATTGAAGGTAAGTTATCGTCTGAAAGTGCTGAGGAAATGCTTAAGGAACTTAAGGATCATTGCGAACAGCTTAAGGTTGTAGGCTCCTATAAGCCCAATTCAAGGATTTGAGCATATGAAGAATTCATTTGGAAACAGTCTTATAACAACCATATTCGGGGAAAGTCACGGGCCTTTTATAGGTGCGATACTTGATGGCCTGGCACCGGGAATTGAGATAGATGATGATTTTATAAATCACCAGCTTGATCTGCGTCGTCCTTACGGAAAAATGTCAACGAAGAGGGTTGAGAAGGATAACTATCAGATTGTAAGCGGCGTATATAAAGGAAAAACCACGGGAACGGCACTGTGCTTTCTAATCCCAAATGAGAGTCAGCACAGTAAGGATTATGAGGCGGCTCCCAGAATCGCAAGGCCGGGCCATGCAGATTATACAGCTAATTGTAAGTACCATGGATACGAGGACTTTCGCGGAGGCGGACATTTCAGCGGAAGAATAACTGCGGCAGTTGTGGGCGTGGGAGCTATTGCGATAAGGGCGCTTCAGAGTAAGGGTATATATATCGGTACCCATATTAAGAGCGTAGGGGATATATGTGATCGTGATTTTGCAGATTTATCTGCTGATATAAAAGCCCTTTCAGACATGAAATTTGCTGTACTTGATGGTGATGCTTCAGTAAAAATGCAGAAGAGAATTGAAGAGGTCGCTGAAGATATGGACAGTATAGGCGGTGTGCTTGAAACAGCCGTTATAGGCATTCCGGCAGGAATAGGTGAGCCATGGTTTGATTCTGTTGAAAGTCAGTTAAGCCATGCTTTGTTTTCCGTTCCCGCCGTTAAGGGCATTCAGTTCGGAGCGGGCTTTGAGATGGCAGGCTCCTTGGGAAGTGAATTTAACGATCCAATAAGAATCCGGGACGGAAGGGCAGTAACCGTTACAAACAATAATGGAGGCATAAACGGGGGGATAACAAACGGTATGCCGGTGACCTTCAGACTTGCGATCAAGCCTACGCCTTCCATATACAAGCAGCAGCAGAGTATAGATCTTAAAACCATGGAAAATGCGGATTTAAACATAGAGGGAAGGCATGATCCGGCGATAATCCACAGAGCAAGGGTGGTTGTCGATTCCGTAACGGCGCTTTGCATTTACGATATGATGGCTGCAAGATTCGGCACCGATTTTTTCGGACCGGAGACTGATAAGAAATTTCTTTAACGGAGAGCATATATTAATGAATATTCGCATTATTAACGGCCCCAATCTTAACATGCTGGGCATTAGGGAACCCGATATATATGGAAGAACCGATTATAAAGCGCTATGCAAAATGATCACGGATTATGCCAAAAGCAGGGATATAGAGGTTGAACTTTTCCAGAGCAATCATGAAGGAGACCTTGTCGACTATATTCAGGAAGCATATAAGCATAATGATGGAATTGTTATCAATCCCGGTGCATATACACATACAAGTGTGGCAATACTTGATGCGGCCAAGGCAGTTTCCCTGCCCATGGTCGAGGTGCATATATCAGAGGTTGATAAGAGAGAGGATTTCAGGCAGGTCAGTTTTATAAGAAGGGCCTGCTTTAAAACGATAACCGGTCATGGCCTTAATGGGTACTTAGAGGCGATTGATGCGATTTTGGATGAGGTTTCAAAGTGATAGCTGTTATAAAAAAGTCTTGCGCAAGGGGTGAGATCGTTGCCCCGCCCTCAAAAAGCATGGCTCATCGTCATATAATCTGTGCTGCATTTTCAGACGGCGAGAGTCTGGTTGAAAATGTTGATTTTTCCCAGGATATTCTTGCAACCCTTGACTGTATTAAGGCTTTGGGGGCTACGGTCCAAAAGAGCGATACATCGGTTTTAATAAAGGGAATTGACTATAAGACGGCACCTTTATGCGGAGATTTTTACTGCAGGGAGAGTGGCTCCACCATGAGATTTTTCATGGGAATCGCCATGTGTCTTGGAATCAAGGGGCGTTTTTTCGGAAGTGAGACCTTAAGAAACAGGCCCTTTGGAATATATGAGGATCTATGCAGAGAAAACGGTATGACCTTTGAAAGAAATGAGGATCATATACTTGTTGAGGGAAGACTTAATGCCGGTACATATAAAATCCCCGGCAATGTGAGCAGCCAGTTTATAACTGGACTTTTATTTGCCCTTCCCCTTCTTGATAGTGACAGTACCATTGAACTGATACCTCCGGTTGAAAGCAGGTCGTATTTGGACCTTACCTTTAAGGCAATGTCGGATGCAGGTGTAACCCTTAAATGGGCTGATGATAATACGATTTCCGTTGAGGGTGAGCAGAAGTACATTGGCAGAAAGATTGCTGTGGAGGGTGATTTTTCAAACAGTGCCTTTCTTGATGCCTTTAATACAATAGGGGGCAGCGTGAAAACACTGGGATTATCAGATGACAGTCTCCAGGGTGACAGGATCTACAGGGAGTATTTTAAGAAGCTTCAGGCTGAAACCCCTACCATAGATATATCAAACTGTCCTGATCTGGGACCTGTTCTTTTCTGCGTTGCCGCAGCTAATAACGGAGCTCTCTTTACGGGAACAAGACGCCTTAAAATGAAGGAAAGCGACAGGGGAGCGGTTATGTGCGAGGAACTTAAAAAGCTGTCCGTTGAAACCTTTATGGAGGATAACAGCATACGAATCGGAAAATATGACGGTTCCTATCCCAAAGAAGACATCTGCGGACATAATGACCATAGGATAGTTATGAGTTTTGCGTTTTTACTGAGCTTATCAGGAGGAAGAATTCTGGAGGCTCAGGCTGTTAATAAAAGCTATCCCGGATTTTTCAGCGACATTAAGAACCTTGGAATAGAAGTGGATTTGGAAGATGAATAATACTGAGTGGATCAATAAAAACAAAATAGTAATCGCAGGACTTGGCCTTATGGGCGGCAGCTATGCCAAGGCACTTACGCGCATGGGATTTAATGTTTTTGCGATCGACAAAAGTGATAAAACGATTGATTTTGCCGTAAGGAACGGGATCATTAAAGGCGGTACTACAGAAGATAACGAGGAAATGCTTAAGGATGCCGACTGCATTATATTAGGACTTTATCCCGGAATCGTAAAAAGATGGGTTGAGGATAATCAACGATTTTTTAAGCCCGGCGTCAGGATGACTGATGTTACGGGCGTTAAAAGCTCTGTGGTTTATGATGTTCAGGATATCTTAAGGGATGACTGTGAATTCATTGCAGCCCACCCAATGGCAGGCCGTGAGGTTTACGGTGTTGAAAACTGTGATGACAAGATGTTCCGGGATGCCAATTTTATAGTTGTTCCCACCCAAAAAAATACACCGGATGCAATTGAGTGGTGCAGGAATTTAGGACGGGTTCTTGGCTTTAACAGAATCTCGGTTTTAAGCCCCGAAGAGCATGACGAAATGATCGCCTATGTTTCCCAGCTTACGCACTGTATTGCAGTATCACTGATGACCTGCAATGACAACCCCAATATCAGGGATTATACAGGAGATTCCTTCAGGGATCTGACACGTATTGCAAGGATCAATGAGGATATGTGGTCAGAACTGTTCTTCATGAACAAGGAACCCCTTCTTAAGGAAATGAATATCTTTATTGACGAGATCATATCTCTTAAGTCCATGATCGAAAACGATGATTCGGAAGGACTTAAGAATAAAATGAGACTGTCAACAGAGCGTCGAATGAAATTTAATAAATAGTTTAAAAGAATTTTGACGAGGAAATAACAATGAATATGGAATATATAAAGCAGCTGGCTCATCCGGCTGAAATCAAGGAAGCCGTTCCTCTTACAGGGGAAGTGGGCAGGATTGTTGCAGAGAAAAAGGCTCAGATCGAGTCGGTTCTTGAAGGGAGATCAGATAAGCTGATCCTTATCATAGGACCCTGTTCAGCTGATCGTGAGGACAGTGTTCTTGACTATATATCAAGGCTGTGTCCCCTGCAGGATAAGATCAAGGATAAGATCATTATCGTCCCCAGGATTTACACAAACAAGCCCCGCACTACGGGAGAGGGCTATAAGGGCATGCTCCATCAGCCTGACCCTACTGAAAAATCAGACCTTTACAAGGGTATCATTGCCACAAGAAAGCTTCACATGCATGCGATTGCGGAAACAGGCTTTGCCTGTGCGGATGAAATGCTTTATCCTGATAACTATCAGTACCTTGATGACGTACTTGCCTATGTGGCTGTGGGAGCAAGATCTGTTGAAAATCAGCAGCACAGGCTCACGGCAAGTGGAGTTGATGCACCGGTTGGAATGAAAAATCCCACAAGTGGTGATTACTCTGTTATGATGAACGCAATTCTGGCGGCTCAGCACGGGCATACCTTCATATATCGTGGCTGGGAGGTCCATTCAGAAGGGAATCCTTATACCCATGCAATCTTAAGAGGTTACTCAAATAAGCATGGCGAATCGCAGCCTAATAATCATTATGAGGATCTTATAAGGTTGTACGAAGAGTACGAAAAGAGAGACCTTAAGAATCCCGGTGTGATCATTGATACCAATCATTCAAATTCAGGCAAGGATCCTTTTGAACAGCCACGTATTATCAAGGATGTTCTGCATTCTGCCAGACAGAATGAGAATATAAAGGGCATTTTAAAGGGCTTCATGGTGGAAAGCTACATTGAGGACGGGGCCCAGAAGGTTGGCGGAGGCATATATGGTAAGTCCATAACCGACCCGTGCCTTGGCTGGGAAAAATCCGAACGTCTTATATTGGATATTGCGGAGCTATTGTAATTTAAGGGATTAAACTATGATCGCTATCATAATAAACAGCTTAATAATATTGCTATCAGCCTCAACCATTTCCTATATGGATCGGTTTTGTAAGAGGCATAAATATGAGGCCATCAACAGGATCCGGTACTTTGCGTTAGGCGGGGCCATAATGGGCGGTGCCTTTGCCAATATCATGATGGTGCTGACTTACGGCAGTGTTGCGTGTTATTTTTTCTACGCGATCGATCGTTTTTTAAGAATTTTATTTGTGGGGGAACTGGTACTCAATGCGGAAAATGTTATTGAGGTTCCGGGAAATGTTATCTCAAAGTTCGTAACCTTCATAACATATTCATCCACGGCAATATATTTTCTGGATACTGTCATGAACAGGGGCAAGCTTAAACTGTCATTATACGGAGTTTACTCCCCACCGCTGTATCCCCTCCACCGGTTTGTTTATTTTATAATATATGCTCTGTATATTGTGCTTTTCCTTACATTTATTATTTTCAAGGTCACGTCTCTTGTTAAAAAGAGGGAGAAGTTTGAGCTTCTGCTGCTTGGATTTTCCTTTGGGTTTTGCGCAGTGGGCTTTCTGATGGAGCTGTTTGTATTTATATATGTTGAGAATACGTATATTCCATCGATAATTTTTAATTTTATATCCCTTGTTTTCATGTTTCATCTCATCGCATATCACAGAAGCATCATGCTATGCAGGGCAGACTATGAAAATGAACTTATGCCCAATAAAAAGGATGTTATTTTTATACTTGATGATGAGCTTAAGGTTGCATTCATTAACAAAAGGGCAGAGGTCATGTCCATAATCGTTCAGGACTCCTACATTGGCAAGAGTATTGATGAAATATTCGAATTTACACCTGAAAATTATGAGGAGATCCTAAACCCCGAAGAAAGGGCGCCATTCGGCTCAAGCGCCGAGTACAGGCACTTGAACAAGCACGTTAATATTGTTTTTGATCACAGATATGACAGATATGGGGATATATTTTCTTCCTGTGTTACATTGTATAACATGGAACCCAAGGAAATGCTTCCCGATACGGATGAGGAGTTCAAGACTCCCCTTGATGAAATAAAGAAAATGTATGAGGAAACCCGGCAGCTTATCAGTGGCAAAAAGATACTGATCGTGGACGAGGACATTGCGTTTTTAAATGATCTGCAAAATCATTTTGAGCCCTATGATGTTAAGGTGACAAGATCCATTGGAGGAAGAGCGGCACTTGATATAATAAGGGATGAGGATTTCGATATGGCTTTCATAGCCGATGGAATGAGCCAGTACAGTGCCTTTGAAGTGTCAAGGCAGATAAGAAAACGAAATGAAGAGAGGAAGAAGGAACTTCCGCTCATTCTTGTAACAGGCGCAGACATTAATCAGATATTTATGGAGATGCTTGATGCGGGCTTTACGGATTATATCAGTAAGCCCATACAGCCTATACAGCTTAACTCGTCACTGACCAGATGGCTGTGGAAGAAGAGGGAAAAATAATATTTAAAAAGGAATCCGCAATATTGCGGATTCCTTTTTATTTTATAGGTTGTTTTCTTTTTCAAGATTTTTATATGCCGTTGAGAGCATGAGTTTTATACGGTTAAGCTGGTTGACCTCAGAAGCACCCGGATCATAGTCAATTGCCACAATATTGGCAAGAGGGTACTTGCGGCGGATCGTCTTAATAACACCCTTGCCCACCACGTGATTTGGCAGACAGCCGAAAGGCTGGGTGCACACTATATTCATGACACCGGAATGGACAAGCTCCATCATCTCGCCGGTTAAGAACCAGCCCTCGCCGGTCTGATTGCCTATATCAACGATTGATTTTGCGTATTCGGCAAGAGTTTTAATATGAACCGGCGGAACAAAATGCTTACTTGCACGCATCTCATTAACAGCGGTTTTTCTGGCCATCTCAACAGCCGCTATTCCAACTGATGATATAAAAGCGGTAGACTGTTTGGTACCGAGATGCTCTGCCTTGTATTTCTGGTTATAGAAGCAGTACTGCATAAAGTCAAGAAGGTCAGGAACAACCGCTTCGGCACCTTCTGCCTCTATAAGCTTTACAAGGTCATTATTTGCAGTGGGAGAGAACTTAACAAGAATCTCGCCTACAACACCGACTCTTGGCTTGCGCATGGTTTCATCAATTGGAAGGTTATCAAAATCCCTTATTATATCCCGGCACAGTGTTTTGAAGGTTCCAATGGATATATGGTCAGAGGAAATAAAATCAACTGCCTTAGTAAGCCATTTTTTATGCATTTCATTTGCGGAACCGGGTACAAGCTCATAGGGTCTCATGCGGTATAGGCAGCGCATAAAGATATCACCGATCTCCGCGCATACTGCCGCACGAAGCAGGAACTTGGGGGTTATCTTAAAGCCGGGATTGGACTCGAGCTTTGAAAGATTAAGAGATACAACCGGAATCTCCGGATGTCCCGCCTTGGCAAGAGCACGTCTTATAAAGCCTATATAATTGGTGGCACGACAGCCGCCACCGGTCTGAGTCATTAATACGGCGCATTTTGAGGTGTCAAACTCTCCGGATAAAACAGCATCAATAACCTGACCTACAACAATAAGCGAAGGATAGCAGGCATCATTATTAACATACTGAAGTCCTGTATCTATAGCACGTCTGTTGGAGTTTTCAAGCACAACAAGGTTATAGCCCTCAGCCCTGAAGGCTGCTCCCCAAAGATCAAAATGAATGGGAGACATCTGAGGGCAGAGGATGGTATAGGAATCACGCATATCCTCAGTGAACAAAAGACGGTGATATGCGGCTGATCTTACATTTCTGGGCTCTGACTTTTTGTTCTTTATCCTTATGGCGGCAAGAAGGGATCTTACTCTTATTCTTGCCGAGCCTAAATTATTGACCTCATCGATCTTTAAACAGGTATATATCTTATCACCGGAAGTCAGTATATCATTAACCTGGTCTGTAGTAACCGCGTCAAGTCCGCATCCGAAAGAATTAAGCTGGATAAGGTCTATATCATCCCTTGTCTTAACATATGTTGCTGCTGAATACAGCCTCGAATGATACATCCACTGATCGGATACGATAGTAGGACGCTCAACCTCCGCAAGATGGGAGATGGAGTCCTCGGTCAGAACTGCAAGACCGTAGGAATTGATCATTTCGGGAATTCCGTGGTTTATTTCGGGATCGATATGGTAGGGTCGGCCGGATAAAACAATGCCGTGGCGGCCTGTTTCTTCCAGATATTTAAGTACTTCCTCGCCCTTTTTCTGTATTTCAGTACGTGTCTTATCCTGCTCTTCCCATGCCTCCTTGGCTGCATAGTAGACCTCATCAGCGGGAATTTCCGGGAAGGATGCAATAAGTCCCTTTGCGGCTATTTCAAAGTTGGTAAAGGCCAGGAAGGGATTTCTGAACTTAACCTTGCCCTCACATATTGACTCTACATTGTTTTTGATATTTTCACTGTAGGAGGTTACAATGGGGCAGTTATAATGATTGCCGGCACTTGGAAATTCATTTCTTTCATAAAATACCGAAGGGTAGAATATAAAATCCACATCCTGCTTTATGAGCCATTCAATATGACCGTGAGCAAGCTTTGCGGGATAACATTCCGACTCACTGGGGATTGATTCAATACCCAGTTCATAGATCTTATGGCTTGAAGCAGGAGATAAAACAACGTGGTATCCAAGCTTCGTCATAAAGGTATGCCAGAAAGGGTAGTTCTCGTACATATTAAGAACCCTGGGAATGCCAACCTTGCCGCGCTTTGCCTGATCGAGAGGAAGGGATTCGTAATTAAAGATCCTCTTAAACTTGTATTCGTAAAGGTTTGGAATATTATCGGCGTTTTTGGTTTTACCAAGACCTCTTTCGCATCTGTTTCCCGATACAAACTGACGTCCGCCGGTAAACTTGTTGATGGTGAGCCTGCAGGAGTTCGTACAGCCCTTGCACTTGGCCATGGAGGTTTCGAAGGTCAGCTCTTCAATCTGCTTAATGGTAAGCATGGTTGTTGACTGATTTTCCCCGTAGCGCTCCCTGGCAATGAGAGCTGCGCCAAAGGCACCCATGATTCCTGCAATATCAGGTCTTATGACCTTGCAATCCGCAATCTTTTCAAAGCTTCGAAGAACAGCATCGTTATAGAAGGTTCCGCCTTGTACAACTATCTTTTTGCCAAGTGATGCGGCGCTTGATACTTTAATAACCTTGAACAGGGCATTTTTGATAACCGAATATGCAAGACCTGCGGAAATATCAGAAACGGCAGCGCCTTCTTTCTGCGCCTGCTTTACCTTGGAATTCATAAATACGGTACATCTTGTACCTAAATCAATTGGATGCTTTGCAAAAAGCGCTTCCTTCGCAAAATCACGAACGGAATAATTTAATGATTTTGCAAATGTTTCTATAAAGGAACCGCATCCTGAGGAGCATGCCTCATTAAGAAGAACACTGTCCACGGTGTTATTCTTTATCTTGATACATTTCATATCCTGACCACCGATGTCAAGGATACAGTCAACCTCCGGCTCAAAGAAGGCGGCGGCATAGTAGTGGGCAACGGTTTCAACCTCACCATCGTCAAGCATCAGAGCGGCCTTTAAAAGAGCTTCGCCGTAGCCGGTTGAGCAGGAGTGGACAATATGAGCCTTCTTGGGAAGCTTTGAATATATGTCCTTTATGGCGCCAATGGCCGTTAGCAGGGGGGAACCGTTATTGTTATCGTAGAAGGAATATAAAAGGTGTCCCTCCGTATCAATAAGCGCAACCTTGGTTGTGGTTGAACCTGCATCAATACCTAGGAAGCAGTCACCCTCATAGTCTTCAAGACATCCTTTTTCCACCTTTGCCTTTTCATGACGGCTTGTAAAATCATTATATTCAGCCTCATCGGCAAAAAGAGGCTCCATTCTGGCAACCTCAAATTCCATCTTTATGGGACCTGAAAGCTTGCCGGCAAGCTCTTCAAGAGAAAGATACGAATCGGGATCATAATTGAGCGCTGAACCGATAGCGGCAAAAAGGTGTGAATTTTCAGGCGCTATGGTGTGTTCCTCATCAAGCTTTAGGGTACGGATAAAGGCCTCCTTGAGCTCGGACAAAAAGTGGAGAGGACCGCCTAAAAATGCCACATGTCCTCTGATGGGCTTTCCGCAGGCAAGACCGGAAATGGTCTGATTCACAACAGCCTGGAAAATGGAAGCGGAAAGGTCTTCACGTGTTGCCCCCTCATTAATAAGGGGCTGGATATCTGATTTGGCGAATACGCCACAGCGCGCTGCAATGGTATACATTGAGTGATATCTTTTGGCATACTCATTAAGTCCTGCGGCATCTGTCTGAAGAAGAGAGGCCATCTGATCAATGAAGGAACCGGTGCCGCCTGCACATATACCGTTCATTCGCTGCTCAACGGAGCCGTTTTCAAAATAAATTATCTTGGCATCCTCGCCGCCAAGCTCTATTGCCACATCAGTCTGGGGCGCATAGTCAGTAAGAGCTGTACTTACTGCAATAACCTCCTGAACAAACTTGATGCCTAAATGATTGGCAAGGGTTAAACCGCCTGAACCTGTTATCATGGGATGAACAGTCACATTGCCTGCAGCCGCATGGGCTTTTCCCAGTATATCCTTAAGTGTTTTCTGAATATCGGCAAAATGCCTTTCATAATCCGAGAAAATCAAATTCTTATCGGAATCGATAAGTGCAACCTTAACAGTTGTGGACCCAATATCAATTCCAAGCATGTATTTTTTGTCTGTCATTTCAATCTCTTCCTATTAAATGCAAAATTAACCTAGCAATTATACGATAATTTATTGTAAAGTGCAACTTCACCGCACCTTTTCACAAATTGAAAAATATAGTATAATCTTTTAGTTTGCAGTAGTATTTTCAGAGGTGAATATGAACTTTTTAAACAAGCTTGAGAGAAAATTCGGAAGGTATGCCATAAGTAATCTGTCTCTTTATCTGATACTGGCCTATGTTGTGGGTTATGTTTTATCACTCCCTTCGTTATTTGGGGGGAGAAGCTTTTTGGATTTCTTTACGCTTAATCCGTATCTTATATGTCATGGGCAGATCTGGAGGATCGTAACCTGGATCCTGGTTCCACCTTCCTCAATCGATATTTTCACAATAATCATGCTTTATTTTTATTACAGCTTGGGATCTACGCTTGAGAGAACCTGGGGAACCTTCAGATTCAATGTTTATATTTTCTCCGGGATGCTCTTTACTCTTGTGGGAGCCTTTGGCCTGTATATATTTTATGCTTGCATAGGACATATGGATGGAGCAATTGTGGGAAGCTACTTAAGCACGGCTTTTTCGACTTATTATATAAATCTGTCTATCTTTCTTGCCTTTGCTGCGGTTTATCCCAATATGCAGGTACTTTTATTTTTCGTCATCCCGGTAAAGATGAAGTATCTGGCCTATATTGATGTGGCAATGCTTGCCTATTCCTTCTTTGCCGTAAGCGGAATTGCTTCAAAGGTTGCGATCATTATGTCCCTTTTGAATTTTATTGTGTTTTTCTTCACAACACGTGACTATAAGAGAGTGTCACCTAAGGAAGTGCATCGCAGAAATGAATTCAAAAGGCAAAATGCCAAAATGAGCGCTCCGGGGATAACAAAGCATAAGTGTGCCATTTGCGGAAAGACAGAGAAGGATGGGGATGATCTTGAATTCAGATTCTGCTCAAAATGCAATGGCAATTACGAATACTGCCAGAATCATTTATTCACTCATGAACACATACATTGATAAGGGAGATTTTAAATGGACGTAAAAAAGCTTAAGGCATATGAACTCATCGAAAAACGAGATGTTTCGGATATCAATTCCGTTGCATACTTGATGCGTCATAAAAAGACGGATGCAAGGGTTTTAATACTTGAGAATGATGATGAAAATAAGGTCTTTGATATCGGCTTCAGAACACCGCCATATGATTCAACCGGACTTCCTCATATAATGGAGCATTCCGTATTGTGCGGCTCCAAAAAATATCCGGCGAAAGACCCTTTTATAGAGCTTGCCAAGGGTTCCCTTAATACCTTTTTAAATGCCATGACTTTCCCGGATAAGACCGTATATCCTGTGGCCAGCTGTAATGATAAGGATTTCAAAAATCTTCTGAGCGTATATCTTGATGCTGTTTTTTATCCCAACATATACGAAAGGGAAGAAATATTCCGCCAGGAGGGCTGGCACTATGAACTTGAGGATAAGGACTCCGATATTATTGTAAACGGTGTTGTTTATAATGAAATGAAGGGGGCATTTTCATCGCCGGATGACATGCTTGACCGTCATATTTTCGACTCCCTTTTCCCGGATACCTGCTACGGACTTGAGTCAGGGGGTGACCCGGATGTCATTCCCGAGCTTTCCTATGAGGCGTTTCTTGATTTTCACAGAACCTATTATCATCCCTCAAACAGCTATGTTTATCTGTATGGTAATGCGGATATGGAGGGACTTCTTGATTTTATCGACAGGGAATATCTAAGTGCCTTTGATAAAAAGGAAATCGATTCTGAAATAAAGCTTCAGGCACCCTTTGGTGAAGTTAAGGAGGAGACCTTCGAATATTCCATCACAGAGGGCGAATCCTTAGAGGATAATACATATTTATCATATAACACGGTTATTGAAACCTCTCTTGATGAGAAACTTTATCTTGCCTTTGAGATCATTGAATATGCGCTTTTATCAGCTTCAGGCGCTGTCCTTAAGGAGGCCCTTTTAAAGGGCGGGGTAGGTCGTGACGTTTTAAGCAGCTTTGAAAACGGAATTTATCAGCCTTATTTTTCAATAATTTCCAAAAATGCCAATGAAACCGATAAGCAGAAGTTTTTGGATATCATAGACGGAGTGCTTAAGGATATTGTTAAGAACGGCTTTGATAAGAAGACACTCCTTGCAGGCATAAACTGTTATGAGTTCAGATACAGGGAGGCTGATTACGGACATTATCCCAAGGGTCTTATGTATGGACTCCAGGCTTTTGATTCCTGGCTTTACGGCGGTGACCCCATAATGCACATTGCCGAAAATGACACTTATGCATTTTTAAGAGAGCAGGTAAACGGGGACTATTTTGAGAAGCTTGTTGAAAAATATCTGTTAAACAGTAATCATGCATCGGTTGTTATTGTTAAACCCGTTGTTTCGTTAACGGCTAAAAAGGATGAGGAGCTTGCAAAACGTCTTAGGGAATACAAGGAATCCCTATCCGATGGGGAAATAGATGAGCTTATTGAAAAAACAGCCCATTTAAAGAAATATCAGGAGGAAGAGGATGACGCCGAAACTCTGAAAACCCTGCCTCTTCTTGAAATAAGTGATCTTAAAAAAGAAGCGCCTGATTTTGTAAACAGGGAGATTAGGTCCGAATCGGGTCTTATACTTAAGCATGATATTTTTACAAACGGAATTGCCTACATCAAGGTCCTGTTTAATCTTGATAAGGTTCCGGATGAGGATATTCAGTATGTTGCGCTTTTAAAGAATCTTTTAGGGCTTCTTGATACGAAAAATTATACCTATGCCGATCTTGCAAGCGAGATTAATTTAAACTCCGGTGGAATAAGCCCGGGGGCTTCACTGTATGTTGATATGGATAATGCTCCGGATTATAAGCATACCTTTGAAATGAAGGCAAGGGTTCTTAATGCAAAATCATCCTTTGCATTTGATATGTTCAGTGAAATGCTCCTTGAAACAAAATACGATGATGATGTAAGACTTTTGGAACTCTTGAATATGCTTAAGTCACGTCTCCAGGCCACCATGATGGGAAGCGGTCATTCCTTTGCCGCCATGAGGGCAATGTCCGGGATTTCGGAAATAGGTGCCATGACAGAACTTATGGGAGGAATAAGTTTTTACAGATTTGTTGAGGATATAACGGATAACTTTGACAGCAAAAAGTCAGCAATAAAGGAAAAACTTAAAAATTGTGCCGAAACAATTTTCACAAAAGAAAACTTTATACTGACTGATCTTACCTGCGAGGAAAACGCAGGGGATGAGATCAAAATATTGGCAGATGATTTTATAAATAAACTGCCGGATAAGCATCAGGAAGTAAAGGAAAGACACCTTAAATTTGAAAGATGCAACGAGGGCTTTAAAACCTCAGGCAAGGTCCAGTATGTTGCAAAGGGCGGATGGTATAAGGATTCGGATAAGAATTACACCGGCCTTCTTAAAATATTAAAGGTTATTATGGGCTACGATTATTTGTGGACTAATGTCAGGGTTATAGGCGGCGCTTATGGATGCTTCTCATCCTTTTCCAAGTTTGGCGATGCATATTTTGTATCCTATAGGGATCCTAACC
>R03__coassemble_212_pt1 | contig 36679 bp, 25 predicted proteins | sample R03__metabat2_high_PE_019 | metagenome-assembled genome bin R03
TAAAAAGAGTCATTGAGATAACATTAACAGGAGGGCGCCCTTAGGGGCGCTCTTTCATATTATATAGATAAATGAACTGTTTTTGTTTGTAAAATCGAACTCCGGAATGTTTGCGGAGATCTTTTTCGGTAGGTATTTTTCACAAAATCATATCTCGTATATCACTTCGGTTAGACAAGAGTAACTAAAATTTCGAAAGCGTATGATTTTCCCTTGAAAATGGAACGATTAAATGATAGTTTAATTGTAGGTTAGCAAAAACTAACTGATGCCACTAAGAACCGTCCCCGTTGGCACGGAAGAGAAAATACAGGGAGGAAGATCATGACCGGGAAGAAAATAATAATAGGAGCATCCATAGGCGCGCTGCTCATAACAAGCGCCGGATTTTTGACTGCATTTGCGGGGAGTCCGACGAAATACGAGGTACAGGCTGTTGAAAAGGGCAACGCATCGGAGACACTGGAAATATCCGGAACGGTGCATGGAGAAACCACCGAAACCATATACGCAGCAGTAACAGCTCCTATCCTTGAGTATGACCTTAAGGTTGGCGACGAGGTCAAAAAAGACACGAAAATTGCTTCCTATGACACATCAGATCTTGTAACGGCACTTTCCCAGGCAACTCTTTCCTCTGAATCAGCAGAAAATTCCATGAAGGGCCAGATCCAGCAGAGTGATCAGAATCAGGCTCTGTATAATCAGGCTGCAACTGACGAGCAGACCTATATGTATCTCTATGCAATGGCCAGATCCAATTACAACACCATAGATCAGGAACAGTATCAGGAAAATTGGGATTTAAACTGCGTTGCTTCCAGCATTCAGAAGGATATGGCGAGTAAGGAGAGAGAAATTGCCGAAAAACAGGCTGACCTTGTGGACGAAACCTATGGGTCCTCGAAATATATAGACCTTGAGAAAGACATTGCAAAGCTTGAGAAGGAGATTGCATCCCTTGATTATGATCTTGCGGCTCTTCCTCCCACAACCTTAAGTCCTTCGGAATACGCCAAGGAGGTCCTGGCAGGGGACTGGCAGTCGGACATCATGCGCAACTGGACTCAGGCAACGACGGTCAAGAATAAATATGAGGGAACGGCACTCAACTCCTATCAGAAGGATCAGCTCCAGAACAGCTATGACCTGACAACCTTAAGCGTGGATACAGCAGAGGACAATCTTAATAAGGCCATAGACGGCGTATATACCGACATGAACGGAATTGTTACGGAAAGCTTTGTGAATGCCGGTGCCATCGTTACAAAGGGCACCCCTATCTGTACCATCGAGGACACCGATGTCATGAAGGTTGACGTGGGCGTTTCCAAATATGATATAGGCAAAATCATTGTAGGGCAGCGTGCCACCATTGATATTGCAGGACATATCTACGAGGGACACGTTGACGAGATAAAACGCCTTGCCGAAACCAACGATTCCGATAAGGCCAAGGTCACTGTCTCAGTAACAATCAATGAGCCTGACGAGTACACCTACATAGGGCTTGAAGCGGATGTCAACATCACAACAGGAGAGAGCGTGGATTCTCTTCTTATGCCGGCAGCAGGCCTGTATTCCGATGATGATGGAGACTACTGCTATGTTATCAGAGGCGGAGTCATTGAAAAGGTTTACATAACTACTGGCGTAGAGGCTGACTCCCAGATCGAGGTACTCACAGGCCTTTCCATGGGAGATGAAGTCATTCTCGATGCAGTGCCTGAAGGCAAGGTGGGCAGCAAGGCCCAGGCGAAGTAAGCGTCGGATATTTTTGCCCTTCTCACTCACAATGTGATTAAAAGATTGGTGAAGCGCGTGTCTTTACTTTGCAAAACTCTGTCACTTAAAGGAATTATATAATATGAAAGAAAACATTTCAGAATCGGAAATAGTTAACATAACTAAGAAAAGCTCCAACCCCCTCTCCGATATCCCCACGGTTGACGAGATAGAGGAAGCAGAGGCTGATCCGGGAGAAAATAAAGAGAACGACAACGATAAGAATAAAGAGCCCTTAAAGGATAGCGGCCAGGCTGAAAACAAGCCCACCCTCATTACCTTCAAGAATGTTTCCAAGAAATACGACTCCGGCGACCGTTCCTTCTATGCCCTTAAGGACGCCAATCTCGAGATTTCAGAAGGTGAGATGGTGGTTATCCTGGGTCCCTCCGGTGCCGGAAAATCAACCCTCTTAAACCTTCTCGGCGGCATGGACTCTGCATCTGAAGGCCACATATATTTTGACGGTGAGGACATAACCACCTATAACGATAATAAGCTGACAGCTTACAGGGCCAAAAACGTGGGGGTTGTCTTCCAGTTCTACAATCTGATTCCCACCTTAACCGCATATGAAAATGTTGCCCTGATGCGCAATATCGAGAAGGATACCATGGATCCGGCAGAGGCTCTTGACATGGTGGGTCTTGCAGATCACATGCATCAGTTCCCCTCCCAGATGTCAGGCGGCGAGCAGCAGAGGACCTCAATAGCAAGAGCCATAGCAAAGAATCCAAAGCTCCTTTTGTGCGATGAGCCCACCGGCGCCCTCGATACCGACACGGGCAAGGAGGTATTGTGCCTCTTGCAGCGCATGAGCCGGGAGAATAAACGCACCGTTGTAATGGTAACCCACAACAGCTTTTTTGCAGATATTGCGGATACCGTGATCCGTGTTAAGAACGGCGGCATCCAGTCTGTTGTACATAATGATGATCCTAAGGATGCAAGCGAGGTAAGCTGGTAATGCTTTTTAGGAAAATGCTAAGAGATCTGTGGCACAACAAAGCCCAGTTCATATCGATCTTTATCATGTCTTTTCTGGGCCTGTGGATATTTGTGGGCCTTGATGCGGAGGCAAACGGAGCTGCCTACGCCTCCTCCAATTACTACGAGCAGTATAACCTGCCTGATCTGTGGATCTCCGGTGCCGGATTTACCGATGACGACCTGCGCCTTGCGGGGAAAATCAGGGGCGTTAAGGACTGTGAAAAAAGGATCTACACAACCGGCAAGGAGGCAGGGAAGGACGACTCCTCCTTCTATATTAACTTCCTTACAACAAACAATATAGGGCAGATAGTCCTCGAAGATGGTGACAGATATTCTGAAGAAGAGGAAGGCCTATGGATCTCAAAGGAGTATGCCGAGGCCAATAACATCCATATCGGAGATACCTTTTCCCTTAAAATCGAAAATATGCAGATCGATGAGCCCGTAAGAGGAATAGTCGAGAGCCCCGAGTATGTTTACTACATCTCGGAGTCGGATGCCATGATGCCCAATTATGAAAAAACGGGTTTGATTTTCCTCTCAGAGGAGCTGTTCCCCAGTAAGGACGCGAAGGTTTACAACCAGATAGTTGTTGAAATTGAGGACAATGCGGATGCGGACACGGTAGGGGATTTAATAGAGGAGGCCTTCGACAGGGACGATATCGCGGTTACTGACAGAGGACAGAACTTATCCTACCAGACCTTTGACGGCGAGATATCCCAGCACAAGACGATGGGTGTAATGTTTGCCGCAGTGTTCATAGCGATCGCCATCATGGGAATCGTTACTACTATGGCCAGGGTCACCTCCAATCAGAGGACCCAGATAGGAACACTTAAGGCTCTTGGATTCTCCAAGGCCAAAATCACCTTCCACTACGCCTCCTACGGCGTGTTTATAAGCTTTTTGGGGAACGCGCTTGGTGCTATTATCGGGATACTGACAGTGCCACCCATGATCCTCGGTATGTTCGAAGGCAGTTATATCGTTCCGAACCTTGTGGGGCACGCAACACCCTTAGACTTCTGGATGATATTTATATCAACGGCTATTTCCGCTGTCGTGAGCTTTTTATCCTGCAGGAAGGAACTTAAGGACCCTCCGGCAGTGACTTTGCGGCCGCCTGTTGCCAAGAAGGTAAAGCAGAGCAGGATCAGGGAGTCAAAGCTGTGGCTGTCCCTTGATTTTGCCACGCAGTGGAACCTAAGGGACATTACGAGGAATAAAGTGAGGACCCTTATGGGAGTGTTCGGTGTCATGGGGTGCTGTATGCTGCTGCTGTGCGGCTTCGGGTGTCTGGACTCCATAAATGCCATGGTTGACAAGCTCTACGGGGAGATGGTGCTGTGTGAGAACAAGATCATGCTGGAGGATTGTGACTACGGTTACGCCTATGATCTTGCGAAAAAATACAAGGGTCAGATGGTGGAGGATGTGAGTATAGAGCTGGTTTCCGATACTGCGAAAAAGAGCGCCACCGCATCCATAATCGATGAGGGAAATCTCATGCATTACCTAAATGACGACCTTGAGGAGATCAAGCTCCCTGAGGGCAGTATCGGCATGACCAGCAAGATGATGAGCCTTCTTGATATCAAGGAAGGGGATACCGTTAAATGGCACATCGTGGGAGACGATAAGTGGCAGACGAGCCGCATTACCGTGACAACGCGGGATCCCATGACCCAGGGGATTTCCATGCGTAAGGATACCTTTAAGGCGATGGAGTATGATTTTGTGCCCACATCGATCCTTACGAACATGACTTTGCCGGAGGACCTGGCAGAGGATGATGATCATGTGCAGTCCGTCATAAATATAGCCCAGATGAAGGCTGATTTTATGGAAAACATGGAGATCATGAACATGATGATCGTGCTGCTGGTGGCGGCTGCGGCAATATTGGGTACGGTTGTTTTATATAACCTCGGGGTGCTTTCATTCGTTGAGAAGACAAGGGAGGTGGCAACCCTTAAGGTGCTGGGCTTCCCATCTAAGAAGATCAGGACGATCCTGCAGAGGCAAAACCTGTGGGTCACTGTTGTGGGAATCATCTTCGGAATCTGGGGCGGCTGGGAAATGCTCATCATCATGGCCGGGACCATGCAGGAGAGCATTGACATGTTCCCGGTGGTTTACTTCCCTTCATATATATATTCGGTCCTGGGCACCTTCTTAGTGTCCACCTTCGTAAACCTTATGTTCTCGGGGAAAGTCAAAACAATCGACATGGTCGATGCCCTGAAGGGCGTGGAATGATCGGTGGGGACGGGGGTTAGCGATCATTTTTATGTTAGCTTGATCTTCGGTTGAATAGGCCGAAAATACTCAAAATGTATTTTTAAAGACAGAACCGGCGCTCTTGATATAATATGAGGATGCAGGTATCATAAAAGCGATGTCAGGCGCAATGATTGGCATCAGTATGAATGCGTGAGTATCTGAACTTAAAAATTCACAACGGAGGTCATTTATGGGAATAATAAGAGGTGCGGACCTTGGCTGGGCAACCCAGCTTGAGGATATGGGATATTACTGGAAGGATGATGAGGGCAGAACCGGGGATATCCTGGATATAATGAAAAGCTACAACATCAGCGCTATTCGTTTCAGACTGTTCGTTGACCCGCCGGCAGATGCTTTCTGGGATAAAACACCTACGGAGCGGTGCATGATGGGATACTGCCGGACAGAGGATGTGCTTAAGATGGCTCGGCGGGTAAAATCAGCCGGTTTTAAAGTTATGTTAACCATACACTATAGCGACTACTTTGCGGATCCAAACTACCAGATCCTGCCCCGCTCCTTCGAAAATCATACAGAAGAACAGCTTATCGAGGATGTAAGACGTTACACCCTTGAGGTCATGGAGGCATTTAGAGCCGGAGGAGTGCAGCCTGACTGGGTGCAGGTGGGGAACGAGACAAACACCGGCATGATGCTGCCTTACGGAGACGCAAAATCAAACATGAAGCTTCTGTCACAGTTCCTTAATGCAGGCTATGACGCGGTGAAAGCGATTTTCCCGGATACGGTGGTGATAACACATCTTGCCTGCGGAGCTGTTAGGGATCAGATAAGAGACTGGTTCGACTCATTTTTCGCCGAGGGCGGCAGGACAGATCTTATCGGGCTCTCACACTATCCCTACTGGTATAAAACAATGCCGGATATAACCCTGTCGGACCTATCGGAGTGCCTTAAGGATTATTATGCGGCCTACAAAAAGCCCATAATGGTCGTGGAGGTTGGCGAGGATAATGAGCGCCCTGACGACACCTACGACCTTATTAAGGAAACCATAAGCGCCCTTGAGAGCGTGCCCGATAATATGGGACAGGGGGTATTTTACTGGGAACCGGAGGCACCTAGGGAGGTGCTGCCGGACGGATATCCACTGGGGGCATCTACACTCACGGGAGATAAGGAAATAACCTTTACTAGGGCTATGCGGGCGTTTATGTAAACCATCATGCCTCGAAGAAATGTCCCTTATATCATGTGCCTTCCGGCAAAATCACACGGCCGATTTACAATTACATATTGACATTGTCGGATGAACGGATTATAGTAACTGTACTAATACAATTAGTACAGTTATTTTTTTAGAGGTGATACTTCATGATCATGCTTGACTATTCCGACAAGAGGCCCATATACGAACAGGTTGTGGATAAGTTCAAGGAACTTATATATAAGGGAGTTCTTAAGAAGGACGAACAGATGCCTTCTGTCAGAAGCCTCGCTGTGGAACTGTCCATTAACCCCAACACCATACAGAGAGCATATGGGGAGCTTGAACGTGATGGTTTTATATATGCTGTCAAGGGCCGGGGCAATTATGTTTCGGACATCAATGGGATGCTGCCGAAGCGCCAGGAGGACTTTTACATTGAGGTAGATACCCTGCTTGAAAAAATGCCGGAGCTAGAGATAAGCAAGGAAAGGCTGATTTCACACATAACAAGCTATTTTATTGAACTTGATAAGGCTCGTCAAAAATCCGGCGGGGAGAATCCGGAGATAAAAGGGCATGATTGACCGGTTTGAATGGACGGATTTGCAATGCATTGAAATATACTGACATTAGGAGAAATCACATGATTGAGACTGTAAATGTAAGTAAGAGCTTTGATGATATCAAGGCGGTGGATAATATTTCCATACAGATCAAAGAGGGTGAGGTCTTTGGCCTCATTGGGACTAACGGTGCCGGGAAGAGTACGTTCCTAAGAATGATGGCGGGAGTGCTTAAGCCCGATGAAGGCAGCATCGAAATAGACGGATTGCCGGTTTATGAGAACCCTGAGGCCAAGAGAAATATCTTCTATATCTCAGATGAGCAGTTTTTTTATCCCGGCGCCTCTGTGACCGATATGGTCAATTTTTATACCGGGATTTATCAGGATTTTAACATCGAACGGTTTAATGAGCTGTGCGGACGCTTTGGACTTGACAGAGACCGGAAGGTCAGAACCTTTTCCAAGGGTATGAAGAAACAGCTTTCAATTCTTTTGGGAGTATGCAGCGGCACCAAATATCTGTACTGCGATGAAACCTTTGACGGACTGGACCCTGTAATGCGCCAGGCTGTAAAAAGCCTGTTTGCGGGAGAAATGGCGGATCGTGAATTTACGCCTATAATTGCATCGCATAATTTAAGAGAGCTTGAGGACATATGTGATCATGTGGGCCTTTTGCATCAGGGCGGCGTGATCCTATCCCGTGACCTTGAGGATCTTAAGGGAGACCTGCATAAGGTGCAGTGCGTATTGAAATCACCCGGTGAGGATACAGAGCAAGGGCTGCTTGATAAGCTTGACATAGTTAATACTGAACGACGGGGACGACTTTTGACCATAACGGTCAGGGGCAACGAAGAGGATATCATCAATATCATCAGGGCAGAAGAGCCTGTGTTCTATGAGATTCTGCCCCTTTCCTTAGAGGAAATATTTATCAGTGAGACAGGAGTGATCGGCTATGACATCAAAAAACTCGTTTTTTAATATGCTAAAGATAAGCTTAAGAGGCCATGTGTGGGGACTGGCACTGTCCTGCATCGGGCTGTTCTTTGCCCACCCGGTGTATTCCGTGATGTGCGTTGGAACCATTAGGGACAGGGTTTTGCGACTTATTTTTAAGCCGGGCTGCGAGATGGCTCTTTTTGCAAGGGATGCCTTGGGGGAGAACAACCTCCTTATAATGCTTGTTGTGGGTGTTTTGGGAGTGTTCCTTGCCTTTAACGGTTTCTCATACCTATACAATAAGTCCAAGGTTGATATGCTTCATTCGATTCCGGCTAAAAGAGAGAGCCTATTTTCGGTTGAGTATATTGCAGGGGTGCTGTGCTACATTGTGCCCTACGTTGTTTTTATGTTCTTATCGCTGCTGATAGGACTGCTTAATGGAATGCTGGATCTTAGAGGTGTCTGCTCGGCCTTTCTCATGCTGTTCATAAATCTTCTGGGATTTTTGGGCCTCTATAATACCTCGATCATTGCAATCCTCCTTACGGGGAATATTGCGGTTGGGCTCATGGGGACAGCGGTGTTCCTGTTTTACGGTATAGTAGGACACCTTGTTTTTTACACATACCGAAGTGTATTTTTCCTGACCTATTCAGATTATTACAATAATGACGGTGCAATCAATTATTCTCCGGTGAGCGCCTATATTAACTTAACTGATGGAATGAACAGCTATACGGGGGTACGTGACCTTAAAATGGGGAATATCGTCCTGTTTGCAGTTTTTGTTATCGCAGGCCTGGCACTTTCCCTGTGGCTCTTTAAGATTCGCCCCTCCGAGTCCGCCGGGAGATCAATCGCTTTTAAAAAGACAATGCCGGTAATCTCCGTATTACTCCTTATCCCTGCAGCTCTTGTGGGCGGAATAATGTTTGAGGAGTTTACTTCGTATGATGAGGTGGGTTATGGCTGGTTTATCTTCGGATTTCTTGCATCACTCATCATAGGACATATGGTTGTTCAGGCAATTTTCCATCAGGATTTTAAATCACTGTTTAAGAACCTATTGAATCCCCTTTGCGGCGGCGTTATAGCGGCAGTAATTGCGGCAGTATTTATGTTTGACCTTACAGGGTATGACAGTTATATTCCCAAAGATGATAAGTATGAGAGCGCGGCTATTGCCTCCTATGCAATGCAGGGAAATGTGGAATATTTTGACTTTGACGGTGAAACCGATGAATACGGCAACCGCAATATAGGTCAGGACCTTATGGATTACAGGCTTGATAACATCAAGCTTACCGATAAGGCGCTGGTACGTGATTTTGCCCTTGCGGCTATCGATGATACGAAGAGATTTAACATTGAGAATACGGATGATGCAGAATCCGAGTCGGAATACTATGATGACGGACAGAGCACAGCATACGCATCAGTGACTGTTAAATACAATATGAATAACGGAAAGAGCATTTACCGTACCTATGAAATTGATCTGCTTAAGCATATTGATATTTATGACAGACTGTATGCTGATGAAAACTATAAGGATATTGCGTGCCCCATGATGACGTTATCTGAGGAGGATGCCTGTGATATCTGCTACTATGGGACCTTTGGAATAATGGATACGGAATTTACCAAGGAGGATATGAAGGCTCTGGTTGAGGCCTACCGGGAGGATGTTATGGAGCAGGATGTCAATAGCCTTAAGACAGAAATCCCCTATGGTTTTCTCTATAAGAGCGTGGCCTTTGAGGAGGATGGGTATACAGGGGTATACATGACCAACAAGGCGTATATTTATCCGTCCTTTGAACGGACGATTGCCATACTCAAAAAGTATGACATTGATCTTAACTATTACAGGGATGCATCGAATGTAAACGGAATCCAGATTACCTATTACGATGAAACCGATGAAAACGGAAGTGCCAGAACTGAAGAATACACCGATGAGGAGGATATTGCGGCAATCCTTGCAAAATCATACCCCGGTGAATTCATATACACAGAGGGTGCACTTCTTAATGTGGAGTCCTGTGATCTAACGGTGAGCTTTAAGACAACCCCCTATGGATATGGAACAACCATAGGCTATAACATGCTTGCTGAATAAGAGGGCCAAAGGGCTGCAGCGTGCCCGGAACTGAATGAATTTACTCAAGCATCTCAAGCATATGCTCCACCGCCGGATTCATGTTTCCTGACAGGTAGTTGACTTCAAAGTCAATATTTTCCGCAAGGCCGTCCTCCTTAATAAGGGGAATGGTCCTTATGCGGGAGTCATTCTGATACAGCTTCATAATGTACTCCGGCATGATGCTTATGCCCAGGCCTACGCAGATCATCAGGATCAGTGTTTCCGGATTCCCCTCCATCCCCACGATATTGGGATAGTAGCCGCCACGTTCATAGATGAGCACTGACTCCTCCATCTGATCCTTGGGCCGGTTTGACGGCTCCATCATGATGAAGTCTTCGAACTCCAGATCCTTATAGGTTAGGGCCTCCCTATCGGAGAGGGGATGCCCTGCGGGCAGGACCGCCAGCACGGGATAACTCTTTATATACTTATGTTTCGCGTCCGCAAAATCACGTATTTTGGGTGTGGGTGTCAGAATCAGGTCGCAGTCTCCGCGGCCTAATGCTTCAAAAAGGATACTGGTATTATCGCAGAATAAGTTTATCTTAATTGAGGGATAGGCCTGATGGAACTTTCTTAAGGGATCCGCAAAATCACTCTGTCCGAAACCCCGGCAGTATCCAATGGTCAGTTCTCCGCTGGTTCCCTCGGATACAAGCCTTGCAAGCTTAAGCGCTTCGTTGCTCCTTGAGATTATGACCCTTGCTTCGTTAAGGTATACCTTTCCTGCGGCTGTAAGCTCCACATGGTGTTTATCCCTTGAAAACAGTGGGACACCGATTATCTTTTCCAGTGATTTTATCTGCTGGGTCATTGCGGTCTGGGATATATAGCATCGCTCGGCGGCCTTCGTGAAGTTCAGTGTCTCCGCCAGTGCGATAAAGTATTCAAGCTGGTTAGTGTTCATGCCACATCTCCTTTATAAGTAATTCTTATTACACATACCGATTTTATCATTTCCATCCTGCCAAAATCAACATTATAATCAAGAAAACTAATAACAAAGCAGGTGCGTAAATTAAGAAAATTAATCCGGATTGATTTTCAGGATGGCGCCAAAGAGAAAATGATTTTATCAACGGAGGAAAAACAATGAGTGATAAGAAGATCCCTTACAAAATATATTTGACAGAAGACGAGATTCCCAAGCAGTGGTACAACGTTCGCGCTGATATGAAGAACAAGCCCGAACCCTTAAGAAATCCCGGAACAGGTGAGGCAATGGGACTTGATGATTTAAGACCTGTTTTCTGCGATGAGCTTATAAAGCAGGAGCTTGATGACACAACACCTTACATTGACATTCCTGCAGAGGTTCAGGATTTTTACAAGATGTACAGACCGGCTCCTTTGGTAAGGGCCTACTGCCTTGAGAAGGCTTTGGGAACACCGGCTAAGATCTATTACAAGTTCGAGGGTAACAACACAAGCGGCAGCCATAAGCTTAACTCTGCAATCGTCCAGGCCTATTATGCAAAGCAGCAGGGCTTAAAGGGTGTTACCACAGAGACCGGAGCAGGTCAGTGGGGAACAGCGCTTTCAATGGCATGCGCTTACATGGGTATTGACTGTAAGGTTTACATGGTTAAGGTTTCCTATGAGCAGAAGCCCTTCAGACGCGAGGTTATGAGAACCTATGGTGCTTCGGTTACACCTTCCCCTTCAATGGATACCGAGATCGGACGTAAGATCAATGCGGAATTCCCGGGAACCACAGGCTCCCTTGGATGCGCTATTTCAGAAGCTGTTGAGGTGGCCACAACTAACGAAGGCTACAGATATGTTTTAGGTTCGGTTCTTAACCAGGTGCTTCTGCATCAGTCGGTTATCGGACTTGAGGCCAAGGCAGCTCTTGATAAGTACGGTGTTAAGCCTGATATCATTATAGGATGCGCAGGTGGCGGTTCTAACCTGGGCGGCCTGATCTCACCGTTTATGGGCGAGAAGCTTCGAGGGGAGAATGACTACAGGATCATTGCAGTTGAGCCTGCAAGCTGTCCTTCATTTACAAGAGGTAAGTTCGCATATGACTTCTGCGACACCGGAATGATATGCCCTATTGCCAAGATGTACACCTTAGGCAGTGGCTTTATACCTTCAGCCAACCATGCCGGCGGCTTGAGATTCCATGGAATGAGCCCTGTGCTGTCACAGCTTTATCATGATGGCTATATGGAGGCTGTTGCAGTTGAGCAGACCTCGGTATTCGAGGCTGCAGAGCAGTTTGCTAGAGTTGAAGGTATCCTTCCCGCTCCCGAATCAAGCCATGCTATCCGCGTAGCAATTGATGAAGCATTAAAGTGCAAGGAAACAGGAGAAGAGAAGACAATCCTCTTTGGTCTTACAGGCACAGGCTATTTTGACCTGGTTGCATATGAGCAGTATAACAACGGCACCATGACGGATTACATCCCCACAGATGCCGATCTTGAGAAGGGCTTTGCGGGACTCCCTAAGGTTCCCGGCCTTCAGTAATAATTGCTTCCTAATAAAGTTCCAATCTTCCTTAAAAGGGCCCCGGCGCGCCATAAGCCGGGACCCTTTTTTCAATTCATAATATTTCGGATCAAAGCCCGGCCGCATAACCTTAAATCACGTCCTTGATCCATTTTCCACTGAAGTATCTTGTTACAAAAACCACTGCCCGGCAGAACCAGTCTGCAGACATTCCGATCCACATTCCCAATATTCCCACCCCGGTAAAGCGGATGAGATAGGTTGACAGGACAACCCTGCAGAGCCACATGGTAAGAGACGTTGATATCATTGAGTACTTCACATCTCCGGCAGCCCTCATTCCATAGGCCGGTACAAAAGCCAGAACCCATATGAAGGGCTTTATGACGGTGTAGTAGCTGACAACCTCCATGCACAGCCGGCTGCATTCGGCATCCATTCCCGCAAAGTACATAACAGGTCTTGTAATGACATAAACGAATATGCAGCTTGCAAGAACCACGGCATAGGCAACTTTGGTCATCTTGATTATGTTGTATTTTGCCTCTTCGATCCGGCCTGCGCCAATGCACTGTCCCACAACGGTCATAAGTCCGATTCCGATTCCCATGGCTCCGATGCCGTTTAGATTTTCCAGGATACCCGCCATGGCATTTGCCGCAATGGCTGAGGTGCCCAGGGTTGAAACGCTTGACTGGATGACAAGCTTTCCGAACTGGAACATACCGTTCTCGATTCCCGTGGGTATGCCCACTGCCAGAATCTTGAGGATCAGGGGAAAGTCAGGCCGGAAGCTTAAATAGTTTTTAACAACGATTATCTGCTTGGGCTTTCTTAGATAGTAGAAGATCACAACAACGCAGAAGACTCTTGATATAAGAGTGGCAAGGGCTGCACCGGCAACTCCCATGTTAAAGCCGAAAATAAGGATGGCATTTCCTACTATATTAAGAACGTTTGAAATTACGCTGACACGCATGGGAAAGCGACTTTCCCCACCGGCGCGGTAAAAGGCAGAGCCGGCATTAAACAGGGCGATGAAGGGGAAGGAAATCGCAGTTATAAGGAAGTAGGTCAGGGAATCCTGCATAACAGCTTCCTCGACCTGTCCAAACACGAGCCTTAGAAGAGGACGCCGCACTGCAATACAGATAATGCTAAGTGCAATGGATATGGTAAGAACCGCGATAAGCACCTGCCTTGCGGCATTGTTGCTCTGCTCATTATCCATGCGTCCTATGTACTGGGAGCAGATAATGGTTGCACCGGCGGCCATGGCCGCAAAAACCTGTATGACCAAAACATTTATGGAATCGACCAGGGAAACTGCGGAAATAGCAGCACTTCCCACGTTTGAAACCATCATTGTATCCGCCATACCCATAAAGGAGTTAAGAAGCTGCTCCAAAATAAGGGGGATCATGAGCCTGGTAAGGGCTTTATTTGAGAACATGAGATTGCCCATGTCGATTTTTGATTTATCATATAATTTCAGCATTCCATCATTATAGCAGTTTTAAAATCAATGTAAAATGAAGTATAATGAACATCATGGAAATTTCATCAGATCAAAACAACAATTTATCCCGTTCTGCCTTTATTAAAATGGCCTTCGCAATTGCCCTGCCCATAATGGTCCAGAACCTGATGGGGACATTGATAGGCACGGCTGATACGATAATGCTGGGCTTTGTGGGTCAGGATGCCATGTCAGCTTCAGCTCTTGCCAACCAGGTCTACGTTGTGTTCTGGCTGGGTATAAACGGCATGGTTTCCGGGGGCTGCGTTCTGGCATCCCAGTACTGGGGCAAGGGTGATACTGACACAATAGATAAGGTCATGGCTATCTCCATGAAGTTTTCGTTGGGGATCGCGCTTCCCTTTTTTATCGCAGCCATGTTTTTCCCCGGGCTGGTAATGAGGATATTTACAGAGGATGCCGCAATAATCGCTCTTGGTGAGCAGTACCTAAGGACCATCGCCTTTGGCTTTTTGTTTTCGGCATTTACCACAACCTACACGGGTATCCAGCGCAGCGTCGAGAGAGTCAAAATGCCCTCAGTTACTTATGTGTTGGGACTTTTGATCAACATCATTTTAAACGCGACCTTTATTTTCGGCCTTCTGGGAGCACCGAAGCTGGGGCTTCTGGGGGTGGCTCTGGGCACGGTTATATCCGAGGGAATACAGTGTGCCATCTGCATCGGCCATAACTTCTATATTAAGAGTGTTAAGCTGCGTCTTAAGCACCTTGCGGCAAAATCAGGAGTTCTGCGCTCTGACTATTTAAGAATATCACTTCCCGCTTTCATCAATGACGTTGTATGGTCCCTGGCATTCTCAATGTACTCGGTTATATTGGGACACTTAGGCTCCGATGCGGTTGCGGCCAATTCAATTGCCAACACGGCTCTTGACATAGGCGCGGTCATGGCCAGAGGCTTTGCAAATGCAACAACGATAATCGTCGGAAAGGCTCTGGGAGAGAATGAGCTTGATACAGCGAAGACCTATGGTCGCTGGATGGTTTACATAACTTTAATATTTTCCGCCCTGGGCGGGCTTTTGATGATTCTTATTAAGCCACTCATTATAATGTTATATACAGGCAAGCTTACGGAAACCGCACTTAGATATGCGGGCCTAATGCTGATGATGCAGTCCTATCACCTTATCGGTGAGGGGCTTAATACCTGCTGGATATGCGGCTGCTTCAGAGGCGGCGGTGATACGAAGTTCGGCATGATAACCGACTGTGCCTGCATGTGGCTGGTGGCAGTGCCCCTTGTGGCCCTTGCGGCTTTTGTATTTAAGCTCCCCGTGGAGTGGGTATATTTTGTATTATGTCTTGATGAATTCGAAAAGATGCTGCCGGTATTCATTCATTATAAGAAGTTTACCTGGCTTAGGAACAAAACCGGGTACTATGTGTTGTTAAAATAAAAATTATCGTCGGGGACGGGGTTTACCTATAACTTTTATTTTAACTAAAAATTGATCGGAAACCCCCGTCCCCTGCGATCATTTTATGTAAACCAAAAGAAAGGTACAGTCTATGATTAAGAAAAGCAAAAACTCCATAACCCTGGCGATCCTTGTTGCTGTGATCGGAGCGGCGCTCCTGATACTTGTCATGAACATCTTTTTAAACAGGGCCATGACAGACAGACAGCAGGAGGCTTCGAAGGAGAAGCTCCTTTACGTTGACGAGATGCTCTCCGAAATGGAGGAGACTGAAGAGGCGGAGCGTGAGGCCTTCGACGAACTCAATATTTCCAAGGCCGACACCATAGCCTTCATGGCAGGCAATGTTAATGATTTTGCGTTCAGCGACAGGCACATGGAGGAGTTGAGAGAGATCATCGACGTTTACGATCTGCTGATCGTGGATTCCGAAGGGAAAATCATATGCTCGGCCCTTGAAAATGCTGTTACGGATAATGGCTATCTTGCAAACCTTGCAAATGTGTGGGAGGGTTCGGAGGCAGCGGATCCCTTCACCGTTGAGGCAGCTGATGCGACACTCAGGTTCTATGCCTCCAAAATAGACTATGACCATATGGCGGTTATAGTGCGCAATACCCAGGTCCTTCAGCAGAAGATAAGGGATCTTGCATCAATCCCCGCAACCCTTGACGGTGTGAAGGTGGGACAGGAGGGCTTTGCCTTTGCCATGTCCCCTGAGGATGAAACCCTGCTTTATTATCCGGATGAGAGCCTTACCGGCAAAAACGCATCGGAGTGCGGCATTGATGCTTCCATGATTACCGATGGAGAGAGCGGATATATCACAATAGGCGGAACCCGTTATTACTGCACAACGGCGCTCCTTCATGATATTTATGTTGTCTGCGCAGTGCCTGACTCGGAGCTTGGCGCCAACCGCAATGCGACGATTCTGATAACTCTTCTTATTTATATGATAACCGCGCTTGTCATGATCCTGTATGCGGCCTTTGCCATGGCAGATAAAAAGACAAAGGAAGAGGATGATTTTGCAGGATGCTATAGGAGCCGTCTGTTTGCCATAACGGTTGTGGGTGCCATATGCGTTGCGCTTTTAACCTATCTGAGCGTGACTCTGTTTTCACTTTCCCGCCAGAGCATCACCAATGGCCATCGTCTTAACGAGACCATGGATGCTTTGAAAGCGGCAGCAGACGAGAACACCTATATTGACGAGCAGTTTGACGAGTCCTATCTTGAGAAGGCTTCCCTTCTCGGGAAAATCATGGAGGAGGCGGATCCGGATCTCCTGACGCAGGAGTTCATGGAAGAACTTGCGAAAAGACTCATGGTTAAGAGAGCCTCGTATTTTGGCATGGACGGAAACATCACAGCGTCAAGTGATAAGAACTGGGGGCTGTCCCTGAGTGAGGACGAGACTGATCAGACCTATGAGTTTAGGCGTATTTTGGAGGGCAGCGTCGATAATGTGGTCCAGGCTCCCATGCAGGGAGATGATGGGCTGTACTATCAGTATGTGGGCGTTGCAATCTGCGATAGTGACCACAGGGTGACAGGACTTGCCCAGATAGGCATAACCCCTTCTCTTTTGGAGCTAGCCCACTCATCCGCCAATCTTGATGACGTGCTTTCTCATATCCAGACAGGCAATAACGGCTTCGTATTTGCGGTTAACGATGAGGACCACACCTTCAGCTATTATCCGGAGGAAAATCTGGTGGGCGGCAAGGCCTCAAGCTACGGCATCACAGAGGAGCAGCTCATTTCAGGGTACAATGACCTTATTAAGATCAATAACGTTACCTATTATTCCGCAAGCGGAAAATATGATGATAATCTGATATTTGTTGCGGTTCCAATGGCAACACTTAATGACCTAAGCCTCCCCATTGCTCTTGTTGCCTGCGTATTCTGCTTTGTGTGGATGGTGCTTTTGTGGCTGCTCCTGGGATGGGGACTTAAGGCGGCAGCAGGTGATTTTGCCGAAGGAAATGATGCAGGCTGCACCGGCGATAGTGCCAAAGCCGGCGGGGCCCAATCCGAGATGATAGATGTTGACAGAGGGGATGGCCAGAGGATCAGGACAAGGTCCATCCTTACGAGATTTTCAAACCACGGCGTTGCCTGGGAGGAAAATACACCGGGCCAGAAGGTCTGGATCCTGTTCAGGATGATGATCGGCCTGGCGGCGGTATGCCTGCTGATAATGCTGGTTATGGCAGATAAGCTGTTTGACTCCGATTCCATAATCCATTTCATATTAAAGGGCAGCTGGCAGAAGGGGCTTAATATTTTTGCCCTGACCCAGTGTCTCATATTAATAGTTGCTGCGGAGGTCATATCCGTGATCATACGGAAGATCCTGCTGTGGCTTTCGGACCGCCTTGAGGCCAGGGGCAATACCCTTATCCGTCTGGTGGTGAGCTTCATAAAGCTTGCAACAGTCATAGGTCTTTTGTATGCCTGCCTTTCAGAGCTGGGCGCGGACACCTCGGTGCTGCTCACCTCTGCCGGGATCTTAAGCCTTGTTGTAGGCCTCGGAGCCAATTCACTTATCAAGGATATCCTTGCAGGACTCATGATCGTGTTTGAGGGCTCCTTCCAGGTGGGTGACATTGTGACCATCAACGGCTTCAGGGGAACGGTCATTGAGATAGGCGTGAGGACCACCAAGGTTAAGGAAGGCGGCGGCAATATCAAGGTCTTTAATAACAGCAGTGTGGGTGATGTGCTTAACATGACCAAGGACTTCTCCGTGGTCGCCGTGGACATGGGAATTGAATACGGTGAGGACCTTAGGTATGTTGAAAATGTTCTTGCGGATGAATTTCCGGCTATCCGGGAAGCCCTTCCCGCCATCAAGGACGGCCCCTTCTACAAGGGGGTCAGCGAGCTTGGGGATAATTCCGTCAATATTAAGATCGTTGCAAAATGCAACGAGGCTGACAGGGTTCAGCTTGACCGCGACCTAAAGAGGGAGCTTAAGCTTGTATTCGATAAGTATGATATAAGCATTCCATTCCCCCAGGTTGTTATAAACCAGCCACCGGAGTCCTTCCACCACACGAGCGTTGCCGAGGATGAGACCGCCGATGAGTTCAGCATAAGCCAGAATGAAGCCTCCCAGGACGTGTACGTGGAGATCGAAAACTAGGTTAACATAAAATGATCACCGGGGACGGGGGTTACCGATCATTTTTTGCGACATGGCTTGCATTAGTATTAGCCCTACGGCAAAATCATGCGTATAATAAATTGTAACAACAAGAACACAGATACAAAAATGGATATTAAAAACTTTTGGGAGGAAAATAAAATGGAAAACGAAATGAAGAACTTAAACAATGAAGATCTTAACAAGGTAACAGGCGGAGTCAGAAGAAAAACCGGAGCAATCATGGATCAGGAAGACTTAAAGGCTTCAAAAACAGGGGCTATCAGCGAAAAGACAGGCAACAAGCCGGGAATGGATGATCTTGAGGCCTCAAGGGCTCGTGCGAGAGGATTTGGATGCATACAAAGATAAGCCGGATATCTGGCAGAGGAGTAAAACCGAAAACTTATATTTAAAACAATACCCCGGTACATACAGTATCGGGGTATTATTTATTCTTGCGTATGGCGGCACAAAAATGATGCCGCCATATTGTGGGATAAATCAAAAAAGTATCAAATAAAATACAATATCTTGCCCATATTTTGTTGACATAATATTCCAGGGGGGGTATAAATATTATGTGAACGAATATTCAAAAATAAATGTTATACGCATCTTAAAGGTGCTGCGGGTCCTGATTTTTTTTGCGATCATTGCGGTTGCGATAATCCTGGGCCTGAATCTCAATGAGTACCGCATAAGCAGGCAGAAGTATGATGAGCTTAAGAGCCTGGCAGAGGGAAGTGGTTTGGATACCTTAACCGGCGATGGGAATTCATCAATCAAAGTAGTTGGACTTAATGAGCCTGATGGGTACGCTGACGCTGATGATGCAATAGATGAGGCCTTGCTTTTTAACATCAATGACGATTATATAGGCTGGATCAGGGGCTGCGGCGGCGAGATTGACTATCCGGTTGTCATGGGCGATGATAATGAGTTTTACCTAAAGCATGATTTTTACGGTGAAAAATCAGGCAGCGGCTGCATATTTGCCGAGTGCGACACTGTATCACCTTTTGATGGGCCGGTTACGGTGCTGTATGGTCATAACATGCGGGATGGAAGCATGTTCCATGAGCTTTTAAAGTACAAGGATCAGGACTATCTTAAGGAGAACCCGTCATTTACGATAAGGCATAACGGAGAGGATGAGGAGTTTGAAATCTTTTCTGTGTTTGTCAGGGATTATGAAGACATACCCTTCATTGAAGGGGATGAGGCGGATGCAGCTTATATTAAACGGCTTGAGACGCTCAGCCTGTATGATACAGGTGTAGGCGGGATTACGGATACTGACATGGGCGATACCGCAGGGGCTGATGATGCAGGTGCTCATGAAACCGTCGGGGTTAGCGTTGGGAGCGCCGGGATGGATGATTGCAGGATCGTCATGCTCATAACCTGCGAGTATTCAAGCTATGACGGCCGCATGGTGGTATGCGGGGTTGCGAAGTAGCCAAAAAGGCTAAAACAATAAAAATGGTTCCCATGGAGAAGAGGCGGCGGGAACCAAAAGAGATAAAATCATAAAAATATATCAAGAGGGAGTAAGATAGGGGAATGAACAAAATAATGAAGCAATTCTGCAGGCTCATATTAACGGCTGCTCTTATTTTTATTGTAAGGGCGGATCTTGTCTATGCCGATAACGTGCTGTATCTGGTTACGGATGGAGCGAAAACGGTAACTTTCACCGAGTCGGGAACAATGAAGGGAATAACCCAGTCTGAATTCCCGGCAAAGGCATTGTCTAAATATGAAATCCTGGCAAACGGTAAGGCAATAACCGACTCGACGGAAATTACATCCGACACAACACTTACTCTCAACTATTACCTTAAAAATCTCCGCGTGAGACAGGACAACTATACCGAAAATGTGGCATCTCTTGGAGAAACCTTTGCAATCCGTGCAGGGGATGTATTCTATTTTGATGGCCTCCCATCAAACTGCATTGCTACAGGTGCAAGCAGCACCACAGTTACACTGGATGGCGTAACCATAGGAACGGCCGAAATTGTATCAAGCGGAGAGAATGCCGGAAAAATCAAACTCACCATCGATTCCGGCTTTGAATTCCCATCAGTTAATTCGGAAAAATTATTCACGGACAGTATGTTCGGCTTTAACTTAAAGATTGACGCTACCCAGATAGGCTCTGATGGTAGTTTTGACTTTGGCGGAGGCATTGTATCCGGCACTACTAAGGTCAAGGTTACCGACTACCAGCCTGAATATCCCACGGTGACAAAGAGCGGAACCTACGACGATTCCACAGGGAAAATCAACTGGACCGTCACCATCAAAAATCCCAACAATATAGCATCAGACTACACGGCCAGTGATATTTACCTTGTAGACAGCGTAACTGCACAGAGCACCTATCTTAAGGCTGCAAGTGATTTTAAGATAAACGAAACTGACAAATCCTCAAGCCTGACAAGCTCCACGGCATCGGGCTACACAATCGATTTAACTTCAGCTACCTCTGATACCACTACAGGTGGCAAGACCCTTACCATCACCTACAGCACAGAGGTTGACTGGTCTGCATACATGACTTCCGGAGCAACCCTTCCATCTGACGGTAAGTTAAAAATCGAAGATGTTACAAACGAAGTTCAGCTTTGTCATGATGACGGGTCCGGAAACAAGACAGTTATAACCGGCACGGATTCATCCGGAAATGCGGTAACACTACAAAATTCCGGCAAAACCACAGCCTCAAGAGACTTAACGGGAACGGTTTCCTGTGTAAAAACAGGTGCAACGCCCACCATACAGGGTGATGGCAGTGCCAATGTTGAGTGGACCATAACCCTTACCGTAACGGGCTATACCATCAAGGATGTGCATGTGTTTGACTATTTTAAGACAAGCGGTACTGATTATGACAGGATGAGTTATGTGTCAACAGGTACCATGACGCCCACACCGACGGTGACACAAAATGGCACTGATTCCAGAACAGGTGATGCTTATGCTGTGTGCTGGACCTTCAGTCCGTTATCACCGGGCACCTACACCATCAAGTACACAACCAATATCCCGGACTATGTTAACTACACCCACTCAAACAGCAATAGTCAGATCACAAATAAGGTCTGGGCAGACTACACCCTGGATGTGGGATCCGAAATCGGACCTGTTCCCTACGCAGGCCTTACCTACAAGTATGACAAGCTTACCACCAATGTGGCCACCAAAACCTATGACAGCTATGATGCCTCCACCGGCACCATTACATGGAAAATCACCCTGAACCCCAATAAGGTGGAACTTAAGAATCTTGTTATAACAGAGGAGATACAGGATAAACAGGAATGGGTGTCAGGTCAGACAGTAAATATAAGTATAGATGGTGCGGCACGGGTTGACATAACAACGCTGGCCGGGACCTCCATTGACGCAACAACTGACTCATCGAATGTCAAGATCACCTTGGGCGATAACTTAAATGGCAAGCAGGGAGAAATCTATGTAAAAACCCACATTACCGATGAGGATATTCTGATATCAAACAGCAGTATAACGCTGTCCAATAAGGCAAAAATAACCTCTGATAATCTCTCACCGGATGTTGAGGTATCTGCAAGCACCAACAAAAAGCCTACAAGCAAGATGATCACAAAGTCTAAGTCTGCTGAATATAATTATGCTGATCACACCATCACCTATAAGATCGTGGTCAATGAAAATAAGCAGCTTATGAACTATAATCCCATTGTTACCGATGAACTGGCATCCTATCTTACAATGGACACCTCATCCCTGACCATAGTTCAGGGCAGCAGTACGGATATTAAGTCAGCCAGCACTGTTTCAGCACCCTCAGGCAAGGGCGGAACCTTAAAAATAACCTTGCCTAAAATGGATAATTCTGCATATGTTGGAACAACAGATGCCGTCTACACCATAACCTACAAGGTCACCGTGGATGAGGACTACTTAAATACAGAGGGTCTTAACTCTACAGGAACAACAACCGTAACGAATAAGGCTGAACTATATGTTGGCACAAAAAAATATGCGGATTCAACAGACACAACGTCAATCAACAATAAATCCGCCACCAAGACGGTAACTCCGTCAACCTCGGAGTATGCGGCAACCTATACAATAACAATTAACCAGGCACAAACCCAGCTTAAGGCCGGATCTGTCCTAACTGATACGCTGCCCACGGCAATGACTTTGGATGAGAGCAGCTTTTCCATTAAAAAGGTAAATGTTAACTCATCAACAGGTGCCATGACAGATGGAGCAACCCTTACTAAGGGCAGCGATTATACCTTATCCGTAAGCGGCGGAAAGCTTATCATAACCTTTCCGAATGCCACGACAAACTGCATGAAGATAAGCTATAAGCTTAAGTACCAGGGAGATTATGAGTCATTATCAGATGATTTTTCCTTTAATAACTCCTTCACATTGAATGGATTTTCCGCAACGAACAGTGTGGCGAATAATGCATCCTTCGACAAGAGCGCATGGTCAACAGTTAAGACTTCGAATATTTTATATGTGGCCATTCTTAAAAAGGATAAAACAGGGGATACACCTCTTGCCGGTGCAACCTTCACGCTCTACAGCGGCGCAACCGCTGATACTGCCACAGAACTTATATCCATAGACAGCGGCTCTGACGGATACGCATATTTTGGAAACCTCAGCAGCACTGATACCTACTGGGTGGCAGAAACCAAGGCGCCTACAGGCTATAAGATATCCGATACCTCCAAGGTAAAGGTCACACCCTCTAAGGGCAAGACCGCTGCCAAAACTTCAGCAGTCACCTTTTTGGATGAGGTTGCTCCAAAGAGCAGCGAAAGTTCAAGCAGTTCTTCCGATGATTCAAGCAGCAGCTCTTCCGGATCTTCGGGTGGCAGCACGACGACTGTTGTCGTAACACCAACACCAACGCCTTCAGTTCCAATGCTGGTGGTTAATGTGGTTACAAAGGGGCTCACACCCTACACGCCCATAACGGAAACTGAAACTCCTGAAGGCGTTAAGATAACGGGCACCTCGGAAGAGGGCTATCCTATCCTTAAGTTCAACAACACCCCTGAGGGCTGGAGTACCGTTGCCAAGGATGATACCTACGATTGGGTAATCGGGTCAAACGGATGTGTCTTAGGTGTACGTCGCGGGCGTAATATCGCAACAGGTGACACAGCCCGCATAGTTCCGCTGACCGTTTCACTCATTGTTCTTATCGCACTGTTCATTTCAGTGAGCATTGTAATACGCAGGAAGAGCGCCAAACTGAAATGATCGCCGGGGACGGGGGTTACCGATCATTTTTATGTCAACCACAGATAGTACCCAAAACAAGTCCCTAACCCACTAAACCTAGTAGTTGACGGGTTCACATAACATGGGATATAATTGCCTTGACTTTGATAGTCAAGGCAATTTTCTTTTGCCGGGAACCTGATGAGAACTGCCACCGGCAGGATCTCTGTATATGACATCATAATTTGGGAGAAGCATATGAATGCACGATTTTTTGATGTAAAGAAAGCTAAACAGGATGCAGTTATAAATGCTGCACTGAAGATTTTTTCGGAATGCGGATATAAGAAGGCCAGTACCGACCTTATCGTTAAGGAAGCGGGTATATCGAAGGGCCTTTTATTCCACTACTTTGAAAATAAAAAGGGCGCCTATGAATTTATATACGATTACAGCGTAAAGTACATGACTCTTGAATTAACCCGTGCGGTCAATAAGTCGGAGAAGGACTTTTTCAAGGTTCAGGTTCAGGTGGAGAGAGCAAAAACCAGAGTCATGAAGAACTACCCTTACATGCAGCTCTTCCTTAACAATGCACGCTTCGAGAACGATCCAGAGGCCGTGGATGCCATGGGCGAAAACCGGAATGTAATGCAGGAGACCTACAATGGGATCTACTCCCAGACGGATAATACCTGCTTTATGGATAAGATCGATATAAATCGTATCATCAGCATGATCAACTGGATGTCAGATGGCTTTATTAGGGACTCACTAAGTCAACCGGGATATGATCTTGACGATATGAATGAGGAGTTTGAGAAGTATCTTAACATGCTCCGCAGACATTTCTACAGAAGCCCCGGGGATGACATGGTTTCGATTGCCAGAAGTGAAATGGTCGAAAGAGACGATACCATCATGGATCAGCTTAAACTGAATGCCACCTTCGAGGAACGACTTCAGGCAGGCCATACAGGTTCGTTCGGCGCCGAGGCAGAAGTGACTGAAGAAGTCAATGATGCCGGAAATGACGCAAATGCTGAGAACACGGAAAATGCCGAAAATAATACCGAGATCAGCTCCGAGGATAATCCGGAAGCCGACGATTCCGATGTGGTAACCGAGCCCGAAGCAGCTTCGGAAGTTTCGACAGAATCAGATTCTTCGGAGGATGATGCAACCAAGAAAGAGGCATCAGATGCAGAAGGAGCTTTTGCAAAATCAGACGCTTTAGAAGATGACGAGGCAGCAGAGGAGAAACCATCCGATTCTGAGAATGAAAATACGGATTCCCAAAATGAATCGGAGGATAATACCTCAGGCAGTGCGCCGGAGGCATCATCAGATGAAATAGCCCTTCCCTCCTGGTGGACCTCGGGAAGCTCCTCTGACGATACTGCTGACAGCAGTGTGATCACAGCGCCTGTAATGTCGGAAATCCCCGTTCCCGCTGATATTCTCCACTCAACCCTCAAGGAAAATGAAGAAGAGGAAGAGGATGAGGAGGATTCAGACGATAACTGGAGTCCCAGACCTGTCCGCCGGATAAGGTTGTAAGGACGTGCACAAAACTGCGGATGAAAATGCAGAAGAAATTACAGATAACAATATGAATTTACCCATTGATTTTCAAAATCAGATGAAGGAAATGCTTGGCGAGGCTTATGATGCTTTTTTATCGGAGTATGATAAGCCTTATTTTTCTGCACTCAGATGCAATATTAGGAAAATCAGCCGTGACGAGTTATGTAAACTGCTATGCAAGCAATCCTGCAAAAATGATCTTGTCCCCTGGGAGCAAAACGGCATTTACTATGATGATTTTTCCGGGGATAAAGGCAATATGGCTGCAGACAGGGAATCAACCCCCGGGCCCTTCCGCCCCGGAAAATCACCCTTCCACGAGGCAGGTCTTTACTATATCCAGGAGCCCTCGGCAATGCTTCCTGTCACGGAGCTTTCAGTTGATGCCTCCGGCATGAAGGTACTCGACCTGTGCGCGGCCCCCGGTGGAAAAACCACCCAGATCGCAGACTATATGCAGGGTAAGGGGCTACTGATCGCCAACGAGATCGTGCCCTTGCGGGCGAAAATACTCTCTGAGAACATTGAAAGGATGGGAGCTAAAAATGCCATAGTCATAAGCGCCGACCCTCATGAGCTTGTCGGCAGATTTGAGGGATTTTTCGACCGTATACTTGTGGATGCTCCCTGCTCCGGTGAGGGAATGTTCAGAAAACATCCGGAAGCCATGGAGGAATGGAGCCTTGAAAATGTAAGGGTGTGTGCAGAGCGCCAGGCCTGGATCCTTGACTGTGCCATAAGGATGCTTAAGCCCGGCGGAAAAATGGTATATTCCACCTGCACTTTTAATAAGGAAGAGGATGAAGGGACGGTCAAGGCCTTCCTGGAACGTCATCCTGAAGTTGACATAACTAAAGAGAGCCGCATCTTCCCCCACACTCACAAGGGAGAGGGGCACTTTGCGGCAGCCTTTGTGAAAAATATTCCGGCAGCAGAATCGGGGACAGTGCGGTTTTTAACGGAATCACCTGCAAGGAAGGATGAAGTACGGCCTTTTCTTGATTTTGCCCAGGAGGCGCTGACGGAAAATGCCAGGAAAAAGCTGACAGATGACGGGGGAATATTCATTGCTTTTGGAGATCAGTTGTACCTATCCCCAAAGGATACGCCATCTCTTAAGGGCCTCAAGGTACTGCGCCCGGGGCTTCACCTGGGCACCATAAAAAAGGGACGGTTTGAACCATCCCATGCGCTGGCACTGTATCTTAATAAGGAAGATGTGAAGGAAACTCATGACTTTCCCGAAGGGGAAGGGGATGCCATCAGGTATCTAAAGGGCGAAACACTGGCCACTGATAAAAAGGGCTGGACGCTGGTCACGGTCTGCGGCTATTCCCTGGGCTGGGGCAAGGCATCAAACGGAATTTTGAAAAATCACTACCCCAAGGGGCTCAGGTGGGCGTGAATTCTCACCTTTACAACAGCGTTTATATTGTGATAGTATTGGTATGGAAAATAGTGCCAATACTATTTTTTTTTGTAAAAATTCCACAATATCTTGTGCGTCGGGCGCATGGCCCGCGCCGTCACATCGCGTCAAAAGGGAGGTAGTTATGAAACTCGTCTATCAGGTCGAAGACAAAGTCAAGTTTGGTCCGCTTATCATGTTTGCAATCCAGCAGCTTCTGGCAATCATGACGGCAACACTGGTTGTTCCCATCATCGTGGGAAACGGAATGTCAGCTGCGGCAGCGCTTTTCGGAGCAGGCTGCGGAACACTTATCTACATTTTATTCACTGCTAAAAAGAGTCCTGTATTTTTGGGATCCTCCTTTGCATTTATCGGATCCATGTGCGCGGCCTTCGCAGGGGGCGTTTCAATATCCGTTGGGTATTTGGGACTTATTATCGGTGCGATTTTCGGCGGTCTTGTGTATGTTGTGATCGCGATAATAGTTAAGTTCGCAGGTGTTGAGTGGATTGATAAGCTCATGCCCACTGTTGTTATCGGACCTACAGTTGCGATCATCGGATTATCCCTTGCAGGCAATGCAGTGGGAGACCTTACAAGCGGCGGCCTTAAGGATGCTGAGGGCGCATCAATGTGCAGCCCTTTGGCAGCGATCCTTTGCGGACTTGTTGCACTTGCGGTGGTTATGCTCTGCACCTCCTACGGCAAAAAGACCGCAAAACTCATTCCCTTTATTTTCGGTATTTTGGCCGGCTATGTTCTGGCATCGTTTTTAACGGTTCTTGGCTATATCATGGGAATAGATGCCATCAAGATCGTTGATTATTCTGCATTTACTGCACTTGTTGAGGGTGGCGTCGGACTTAAAACCTTCCTTCAGGTGCCTTCCTTCACCTTTATGACTGCGATCGGCGGTTTTTCCGAGATAACTCCCGGCTACATCGGCACTATTGCCGTTGCGTATATTCCCGTTGCCTTCGTTGTTTTTGCGGAGCATATCGCAGACCACAAGAATATTTCTTCTATTATAGAGCGTGATCTTTTAAAGGAGCCCGGCCTCCACAGAACACTTCTGGGTGATGGTATCGGTTCAATGGTTGGTTCCATCTTCGGCGGCTGCCCCAATACGACCTACGGTGAGTCCATCGGCTGCGTTGCCATCACGAAAAACGCATCTGTTTATACTATAATCGCCGCCGCAGTAGGCGCTATCATAATTTCCTTCATATCGCCCTTTATCGCATTCGTTAATTCCATTCCCTCCTGCGTAATGGGCGGCATCTGCATGGCGCTTTACGGCTTCATCGCTGTTTCCGGTCTTAAAATGGTGCAGGATGTTGATCTTAATAAGAATAAGAACCTTTTCGTTGTTTCTGTTATCATGATCGCGGGAATCGGCGGCCTTACGGTTAATTTCGGTGCCGTAACCTTAACAGAGGTTGCAAGTGCTCTGATCCTGGGCATCCTGGCAAACCTTATGCTCAAGAACTCCACGGACGAGGATGTGGTATTTGACGAGCTTCCTGAGCCTGTCGGCAAAGTCACGAAGGCAGCTCCTGAAAGTAAGACCGGCAATGAGAAGAACGCAGACAAGGCCGAGAAGGTTGTCACCGAAAAGGAAACCAAGGACCCTGAGATCAAGGAGCTTAAGGTGGAAGAAAAGCTTCCGGAGCCTAAGGCCGGTGATGATGAGTCAAAGAAAGAATCCGACGCGGGAAAAGAGGAGCCTATTTCGGATGATAAGACAGATTCCGCAAAAAAAGATGACTCCTCCTCTGAGGAAAAAGATTCTTCAGATGATAATATGGAATACATAAATCTGTAATCTGGATCAGTTTCCGAACCTGCAGATAATTCTGCATATCATGAACCGGAATAGGGATATATGCATCAGTTTGATGAAAAAAGTAAAATAACAAAAGACGGTGGTGGCGTAAAACGATTTATCAGTATCGCCGCAAAACAGCTTGCATTTTGGGGCATTATCCTACCCCTGGTGATTTTGCCGGCAAGGCCGGCGTCGGCCTATGATAACGTGGTGATAGTTATCGATCCCGGCCACGGCGGTGTCGTGACTGAGGATAACTCAAACGGCGGCTGTATGTACAATAATCTCTGCGAGAAGGATGTCAATCTTATCACAGCCACTGCGCTGTACAACGAACTGTCCCAGTATAAGAATGCAACGGTTTACATAACTCGAACCGCAGATGTGGAACTGTCCCTGGAGCAGCGTATCGCTTTTGCACAAAGCGTTAATGCTGATGTGATGGTGAGCGTGCATTACAATGCCTGCAGTGATCACAACTTTTATGGCGGTGAGATCTTCACCTCCATGTATGGCAAGTGCCGCGCCACGGGCTATGGCCTGGCAAGCTGCATTATGCAAAAATGGGAAGATTTCGGCACGGTTTGCAAGGGCATCAGGACGAGGAAAGGCAATAACGGCGACTATTACGGGCTTATCAGACAGGGTAAGGAGATTGACCTTCCGGTCATAATTTTAGAGCACGGCTATCTTGATAATGATAATGACTTCAGCCGTATGAGCGGTGCCGAAGAGTGGCAGAAACTTGGTGTTTTGGATGCTACCGGAATCGCGGAATATTATGGCCTCAGAAAAGACCTGGTGCAGGGCAGCATAACACCTACGGTATCCGTTCAGTCCTATGCGGCGCCGGTACTTCCCGATGAGACGGCCCCTGAGTCCGTCAAGCTGGTGGTTGATGAATACAATGAGGAAACAGGAGAGATCAAGTATTCACTTTCCGCGGCGGAGGATGAGGATGACCTTATGTACTACGGCATCCAGAAGGGCCCCATAACCGATGAAACGGTGTTCTCGGACCTTATACTTTGGGATAATTCAAAGGGTGTCCAGACCGGTGAGATAACAGTGCCGGCTGAGTATTCCGGACTTTTAACAGCCAGGGTTTATAACTCCTACGAGCTATACACGGATTCTGAATCAATTGACCTTAGCACCGTCAATGACAAACCTGACGAAGAGGCAGGTGACGCTTCCGACGCCTCCGACGACCCTTTGGGAAAATCAGATGCGGATGATTTTGCCGAAGGCTCCGATGAGCTTGAAATCCTCGATACGATTGTTGTGGATTCCGCAGCTTCCGAGCATATCGATATAACTCCGGATATGGTGGATGAGGCGGAAAATGCGATTTCCATAGAAAATAAGGCCAAGATCGGTCTGGCAATTGCGGGGGCTGTTGTGGCTCTTGGAGTCGTCATCGCATTTTCGCTGGGGGTTTATAAAATGGTTTTGGAAGTAAAAAAGGATAAAAAGAAGAGTCGTAAGAAGTACGACTGGGAGAAATATGATGATCACTGATGGAATAATTTTCGATGTTGATGGGACCTTCTGGGACTCAACGGATGTGGTGAAGGATGCCTGGAATCAGGCACTTTTGGACACGGGGTACGGGGTTTTTGATATTACGGCTGACAGGCTTAAGGGACTTTTCGGACTGCCTATGTATGACATATTAAAGGATCTTATGCCGGAAGCTGAGGTTTCGGATCTTGATAAGCTCTCCCCCTTTGTATTTTCCTATGAGCATGACTATATTGATAAGAATCCTCCCACACCTTACGAGGGTGTTCCTCAGATGATAAGGACTCTGGCAAAGAGGGTTCCGCTTTTTGTTGTAAGCAACTGCCAGGCGGGATATATTGAACTGTTCTGTAAGAAGACAGGCCTGGGTGAGTATTTTAAGGGGCATTTGTGTCCGGGAGATACGAACCTGTTAAAGGCGGATAATATAAGGAAGATCGTTGCGGATTTCGGACTTAAGCATCCGGTTTATGTGGGAGACACCTCAATGGATGAGAAGGCCTGCCGTGATGCGGAGTGCCCGTTTATATGGGCTTCTTACGGATTTGGCAAGGCCACGGCCCCTGATGGGGTGATTGAAAAGCCCATGGATCTGGTTGGACTTGTGGAGTGCATCTAAGACACTCATTCAGACAGGGATTAGATGAAAAAGAAAAATTTTGGTGGTTTATTTGGCGGATAATGCATCTAAAGGATTCACTATGACAGGAGTTAGATGCAAATAGGGCTGTATGGAAAGGAGCAGGGTATGAAACTTACATTTGTGGGAGCGGATCATGAGGTAACCGGAAGCTGTCATTTTATAGAGGCTTGCGGAAAGTACATGCTTGTGGATTATGGTATGGAGCAGGGACTCAATATCTATGAGAATGTTCCATTGCCCGTGGAGGCGGCCCAGATTGACTATGTATTTCTGACCCATGCCCATATTGACCATTCTGGTCTATTGCCGCTTTTGTATGCAAGGGGCTTCAGGGGCCAGATTTTTGCCACAGAGGCAACCTGCGATCTGTGCAGTATAATGCTCCGTGACTCCGCACACATCCAGATGCAGGAGGCTGAATGGCGGAACAGAAAGGCCAAAAGATCCACATCAGTTGAGGGCTATGAACCTATCTACAACATGGAGGATGCGGACGGCGCAATCAGAAGCCTTGTGCCCTGCAGATACGGTGATACCATTGAAATATGCGACGGAGTTAAGGCACGTTTTGTGGATGCAGGGCATCTTTTGGGATCTGCATCGATAGAAATATGGCTTACTGAAGGCGAGGTAAGTAAAAAGATCGTATTTTCAGGTGATCTTGGAAACTTTAACCAGCCCCTCATCAAGGACTACACGACGGTGGATGAGGCGGATTATGTTCTTGTCGAGTCAACCTATGGTGACAGGATGCATGATAAGGACCGACTTGACTATGTCCACGAGCTTGCTGCCATAATCCAGGAAACCTTTGACCGGGGCGGTAACGTGGTGATTCCTTCTTTTGCCGTAGGCCGTACCCAGGAAATGCTGTATTTTATCAGGCAGATCAAGGCTGATAAGCTTGTTAAAAATCATGCTGATTTTCCGGTTTACGTGGACTCGCCCCTGGCTGTGGAATCAACTGAGATCTTCAATGAAAATATAATGGAGTGCTTTGACGAAGAGGCCATGGCCCTTGTTAAGGAAGGGATCAATCCCATTAAATTCACGGGACTTAACCTATCCATCACCTCGGATGAGTCAAAGGCGATCAATTTTGACAACACACCGAAGGTTATCATTTCTGCCTCGGGAATGTGCGAGGCAGGCCGTATCAGGCACCATTTAAAGCATAACCTGTGGAGACAGGAATGCACCATATTGTTTGTGGGTTACCAGGCTATAGGAACTCTTGGACGATCTCTTGTTGAGGGAGCGGGGGAAGTTAAGCTCTTTGGCGAGACTATTGAGGTAAGGGCGACCATAAAGCAGCTTAAGGGAATCTCAGGACACGCTGACAAGGGCGGACTGACCAAGTGGATGTTGGGCTTTAAGAACGAGCCGGACCGTGTGTTTATAGTGCATGGCGATGATACCGTATGTGATGATTTTGCAGAGTATCTGCATGATGAGCATGGATTCAATACCTATGCCCCCTTCTCCGGAACGGTGTTTGACCTTGCGACTGACGAGTTCGTGACGGAGGAATCCGGAATCAGGATAACAACGGCCAAAAAGAAACCTCAGGTATCCTCAGTATTCGAGAGGCTTTTGGCAGCAGGCCAGCGTCTGCTTACGGTTATCCAGCATAACGAGGGCGGAGCCAATAAGGATCTTGCGAAGTTCGCGGACCAGATCAACTCGCTGTGCGATAAGTGGGACAGATAGGGAACCAAAAGAGAGAAAGTTTGAAAGATGGTTCCCAGGGAGAGAAAGCTCAGGGAACCAAAAAATGGAAAAGAATCAAAATGGTTCCCGGGGAGAGAAAGCTCAGGGAACCAAAAGAGAGAAAAGAATCAAAATGGTTCCCGGGGAGATGAGGTGTAGGGAACCAAAAGAGAGAAAAGAATCAAAATGGTTCCCAGAGAGAAGAGGTGTAGGGAACCAAAAGAGAGAAAAGAATCAAGATGGTTCCCAAAGTGAAGAGGTGTGGAGAACCAAAATGAATTAAAAGTGAAAAATGGTTCCCGGGGAGAAAGGCTGAAGGGAACCAAAAACATGAAAACAGAGGAAATGGATACCATGACCAAGGGAGATGCGTATTTTAAGGAAATAGTCAGCAGGATTTTAGAGGAGGGGTGCCTCGATGAGAACCCCAGGCCCCATTATGCGGACGGTGAACCGGCTCACACGCTGTCGGTTAATCATGTAATGTGCACCTACGACCTGTCAAAGGGGGAGAGCCCCTTAATAACCCTGCGTCCCATCGCCGTAAAATCAGCCTTTGGTGAGCTTTTATGGATCTATCGGGATGGGAGCAATGACCTTGAGGTTCTTAAGGATAAATACAATATTACCTGGTGGGATGAGTGGGATATAGGAAACCGCACCATTGGTCAGTGTTACGGTGCAACCGTCAAGCGGTGGAATCTTACAGAGAAACTCATAGATGATATTAAGAAGGACCCCGATGGGCGTCGCCACATTATCAATATGTGGCAGGAGGGTGATTTTGAAGAAAAACACGGCTTAAAGCCCTGCGCATACCAAACGGTTTGGAACGTGCGTCATGGCAAGGACGGAGTGGACTACCTTGATATGTGCCTGTTCCAGAGAAGCTCTGACTACCTGACCGCAGGCTGCATTAATCAGGTGCAGTATACGGCGTTTCTGGTTGCTATAGCAAGTCATCTTGGATATGTTCCCGGACGTTTTACGTGGTTTGTTGCCAATATCCAGATCTATGACCGCCATATCGATCAGGCCAGGATCATGCTAGAGCGTGAGCCGGTTGAGTGCAGCCCTGCTTTATCAGTTACCTCCGGAAAATCATTCTGGGACCTTGAAGTGGATGATTTTATGTTAACCGGCTATCCCAGGGACGAAATCAAGGAAAAGAACCCCCAGCTGAAGTTTGAGTTAGGGATCTGAGTATATAGTGTTTCCGCAGGAAACAACGGAATACGAATGTCCGTAGGATAGCGAAAAGAGCGAAGCGATGGAGCTATCCGTATACGCTATATAAATTTATTTAGGAGAAAATCACATGAAACTAATCGCAGCCGTAGATAATAACTGGGCAATTGGGAACAAGGGAAGACTTCTTGTGTCAATTCCCAACGACCAGAAAATGTTCAGAAACGAGACCATTGGCAAGGTGATCGTGCTGGGACGCAAGACACTGGAAACATTTCCAAACGGCCTCCCCTTAAAGCAGCGCACCAACATAATCTTAAGCCGTGATCCGGCCTATAAGGTTAAGGATGCAATTGTTGTCCATAATAAGGAAGAGCTTTTTGAAGAACTTAAGAAATATGATTCTGATGAGGTTTACATAATTGGGGGTCAAAGCGTCTACGAGGAGTTCTACAAGTACTGCGACACTGCAATAATCACAAAGATCGATGAGAACTACCAGGCAGATGCATACTTTCCGAATCTTGATGAAATGGACAACTGGAAAATAGTTGCGGAATCCGAGGAGCAGACCTATTTTTCGGTGGAGTATGTATTCCGTGAGTATAAAAATGATGCGGTTGAGAGCATATAGCATTTAGAAGAGTCAAAAAGAGACACAATAGATGCATAAGTCCATTCCTCTAAAAAAATCAAAAGAACCAAAATAGGTGCCCCGGCATCCGGAATAGAATAAAAGCACAGATAACAGTATACAAACACATAATAGGAGCAGAACATGATCTATATAGGCAACCACTTATCCTCTTCCAAGGGTTTTCTGGCAATGGGCCAGGAGGCAACAAAACTCGGAGGCGACACCTTTGCGTTTTTTACGCGAAACCCAAGGGGCGGTCAGGCAAAAGCCATTGACCCTGAGGATGCAAAAGCACTTTGCGATTATATGCAGGAGCATAATTTTGGAAAGCTTGTGGCCCATGCGCCCTACACCATGAATCTGTGTGCTGCCAAGCCTGACATCAGAAAGTTTGGCATAGAAATGATGCAGGATGATTTAAAACGCATGGAATATGTGCCGGATAACTATTACAATTTTCATCCCGGTTCCCATGTGGGACAGGGCGAGGAGACGGCGATTGACCTTATTGCCGACGCCCTTAATCAGTGCCTCTTTGAGGGACAGAGGACAACCGTCCTTCTTGAAACCATGGCGGGCAAGGGCTCGGAAATGGGCAGGTCATTTGAAGAACTTCGGGCCATAATCGATAAGGTGGAACTTAAACAGTATCTTGGGGTATGTTTTGATACCTGCCACACTCATGATGCAGGCTATGAAACAGCTACGGACATTAACAAGGTCCTTAAGGAGTTTGATGATGTCCTGGGACTCGACCTTTTAAAGGCAGTTCACATCAATGACTCCATGAACCCCGTTGGTGCTCACAAGGATCGCCACGAGAAGATTGGAGAGGGCTTTATCGGTGCTGAGGGCCTTAAGGCAATAGTGACCAATGAAAAGCTTCAGGGCAAGCCTTTCATACTCGAGACTCCCAATGATGATGAGGGTTATGCTAGGGAAATCGCGCTTATCAGAAGCTGGATGGTGTGAATGATTTTGCCGAAGGCGTAACGGATAAGTGTGGATTATTTTGCCGGAGGCCGGTTAATGAATGAAATGGGGAAGGGCTTACTCCCTTGACAAAACGGGCATCAGAGCGCAAAATGAAAAAGATATTTTTGGATTTTTCGGAGGATGATTTTGCCGAAGGAAATGACGGAAGCTATCTAAGAATTCAGAAATGATTTTATTATAAGAAAGAAGGATTTGAAAATGGCAAAGAAAGACATTGATTGGGGTTCACTTAGCTTTGGCTACATGGAGACGACAGCCAGCTTCGTATCAAACTACAAGGATGGCAAGTGGGACGAGGGCAGCCTCACAACAGACCACACGGTAACTCTTAACGAGTGCGCAGGCGTTTTCCAGTACGCCCAGACCTGTTTCGAGGGACTTAAGGCATACACAACAGAGGACGGACACATTGTCTGCTTCAGACCTGACCTTAACGCATCACGTATGGCTGACTCATGCCGCAGACTTGAGATGCCTGTTTACCCCGAGGATAAGTTCATCGAGGCTGTTAAGAAGGTTGTTGAGGCTAATGAGGACTGGGTTCCCCCTTACGGCTCCGGCGCTACATTATACATCAGACCTTACATGATGGGCACAAACGCAGTTATCGGTGTTAAGCCTGCTGACGAGTACCAGTTCAGAATCCTGGTTACACCTGTAGGACCTTACTTCAAGGGCGGTGCTAAGCCTATCACCATCAAGGTTTCTGATTTTGACCGTGCAGCACCAAACGGAACAGGTAACATCAAGGCCGGACTTAACTACGCAATGAGCCTTTACCCCATTGTTAAGGCTCACGAGGAAGGCTTTGCCGAGAATATGTATCTTGATCCCGCAACCAGAACCAAGATTGAGGAGACCGGCGGCGCAAACTTCATGTTCATCACCAAGGATGGCAAGTTCGTAACTCCCAAGTCAGATTCAATCCTTCCTTCGATCACACGTCGTTCACTGATGGTTGTTGCAGAGAAGTATTTAGGTCTTACAGTTGAGCACAGAGAGGTTCTCTTCTCAGAACTTTCAGATATGGCTGAGGTTGGCCTGTGCGGTACTGCAGCTGTTATCTCGCCTGTCGGCAAAATCGTGGACCACGGCAAGGAGATCTGCGTTCCCGCAGGTATGGACGAGATGGGCCCTGTGACCAAGAAACTTTACGATACACTTACAGGTATCCAGATGGGCAGGATCGAAGCTCCCGAAGGCTGGATCGTAAGAATCAAATAAGTCATTTCGAAAGTCGGAATGGAAAATTTATAAAACCGGACATCCTGCAAAGGGAGGTCCGGTTTTGTTATGTTCTGAAATATTTTGTTGGGCGCAGGCAAAATGATCGCAGGGGACGGGGGTTTAAGCAAAATTGTTTTAAAAAAAAAAATACGTAAACCCCCGAACCCAACATAATTTTTTTGTAAAAAAAAAAACTAGAAATAAAA
>R03__coassemble_231_pt1 | contig 35358 bp, 30 predicted proteins | sample R03__metabat2_high_PE_019 | metagenome-assembled genome bin R03
GGTTCGATTTTAACAAAGGAAACCAAATGAAAAAAATAAAAGAACTATTAAAACCTATGGCAGTTGCGTTTTCGATTTATTCAAAGATCCCAATGCCGAAATTCACCTGGGAAAGCGATGATATGAAATATCATTTTGTCTTTTTTCCGGTCGTGGGACTTTTTATAGGCCTTGCAGAGTATTTGTGGTTTTGGATTTGCATAAGCCTTGAAATGGGAGATACTGCCTTTGCAATGGTTTCAGGTGCATTAGTGGTCCTGTTAACCGGCGGAATACATATTGACGGCTTTATGGATACAAGTGATGCACTTAAGTCCTATGAAGACAGGGAGAAAAAACTTGAAATATTAAAGGATCCCCATATAGGTGCTTTTTCGGTTATCTGCATGATGGCTCTTGCATCAATTTATGCAGCAGGGGCTTCGGAGGTATACAGGGTAAGAGCAGATAAGTCCTGGCTGTTAATATGCCTGTTTTTCGCAGTGTCAAGAGCAGTCAGCGGAATATCCGTCCTGTCAATTGAAAATGCCAGGGATAAGGGAATGAGTAAAAGCGAAGCCGATAACAGTGATAAAAAGCATGTAGTGCCCATACTTATAGGCGAGCTTGTTATTTTGCTCCTTGTCATCTTGTACACAGCTCCCCTTCAGGTTGCGCTTCTGATCGTACCTGAGGCGGTATGCTATTATGTTTTTTATAAAATGCTCAGGGATAAGTTCGGGGGCATAACAGGGGATCTTGCGGGCTTTTATGTTTGTGTTTCCGAAACGGTTGCGGCATTTACTATGCTTATTGCTTCTATAGTGGGGCTTATGTGATGGAACTTTTTATTGGGGGCTTTGCCCAGGGAAAAACGGAATATGTTAAGTCTCTGTATCCGGACAGAAGGGTAATTGATGAGAATGATCCGGTATTTTCATGCTGCCCGGATAAAAAGGACATGATCACCGCTTCCCTTGGTGGTGAAAAACTTATAATAAATCATTTTCACCTGATCATCAGAAGGATGCTTGAGAATAAATTTTCTCCGGATGATATCAGGGAATTGATAGTAAACGATACTTTATCCGGGGATGCTGTTATAATAAGTGATGAGATAGGAAGCGGTCTTGTCCCCATGGACAGGATTGAAAGAGAGTACAGGGAACTGGTGGGACGCTGCCTTACGGAAATAGCAAAAAGATCAGAAAGCGTGGTAAGAATAATATGTCAGATTCCAATGAAGCTAAAATGAGAATGGTGCTTATACGTCACGGCATTACTAAGGGAAATATTGAGAAGAGATACATGGGTCAGACTGATATGAGCTTATGCCCTGAGGGTATAAAGCTCATAGAGGATAATGCAAAGGCAGGGATGTATCCCAAGGTTGATATGCTCTTTATAAGTCCTTTAAAAAGGTGTCGTGAAACTGCGGCTATCATATACCCGGACATTGAACCTGTGGTTATTGAAAATCTCAAGGAAATGGATTTCGGTGATTTTGAAGGCAAGAATTACAATGACCTAAGTGACAATCCCGTGTATCAGGCTTTTATAGATTCCGGAGGTGAGCTGTCATTCCCCAATGGAGAAAACAAACAGGACTTTGCAAAGCGGGTAATGGCGGGACTTAATGAGGCGGCAGGCCTTGCGGCAGGGAAAAATGCGGAAAAATTTGCCTGCATTATCCACGGGGGCACCACCATGGCTGCCTGCTCATCCTTAGGACTTGCGGAATACTTTGACAGCATTGTTGGAAACGGCGGAAAACTGGAGATTGACATTACATATGATTTTTCACTTGATCGCATTACTTCTGGGGTTCTTATTTGACCTTTTGATAGGAGATCCGGATACAATTCCACATCCTGTCCGTTTAATAGGACATCTTATAGCCTTTATTGAGAAAAGGACTCTTAATGACAATGACAGCCAGATTAAAAAAAGCAGGGCAGGATTAACACTTGTTATTTCGGTGTGCTTTTTCACTCTTTTATTTACGGGACTTATCATGACGGCAGCATACCGTATAAGCCCTTATGTGGGCTGCGCTGTTGAGGCAGTCCTTACATGCTATGCCCTGGCGGCAAAATCACTGAAGACGGAAAGCATGAAGGTGTATAAGGCACTTGATGGCGAAGGACTTGACGCGGGAAGGCGTGCTGTTTCCATGATAGTCGGAAGGGATACAGCTGCACTGACAAAAGAGGGAGTCATAAAGGCTGCAGTTGAAACGGTTGCGGAGAATACCTCAGACGGTGTTATAGCACCTATGTTTTATCTTGCGATAGGGGGACCGCTTCTTGGGCTTTTGTATAAGGCGGTTAATACCATGGATTCCATGGTGGGCTATAAAAATGATAAATATCTTGATTATGGATTCTGGGCTGCAAAGCTTGATGATATTGTGAATTTTATTCCCGCAAGAGTGAGCGCGTATCTTATGATACTTTCCGCATACATACTGCCGGGAATCTATAATGGCAGTGACGCAAAGCGCATTTACAAAAGAGACAGATACAACCATGCGAGCCCCAATTCGGCCCAGACGGAGGCGGCCTGCGCGGGAGCACTGGGTCTTAAGCTGGCGGGACCGGCTTATTATTTCGGCAAGCTTTATGAAAAGCCCTATATAGGGGATGAAAAAAGAAAAATAGAAACAGAGGATATAAAAAGGGCAAACAATCTGATGTATGCGACGGCAGCTCTTGCTCTTTTAATTTTTATGATCATGCTTTTTATTGCCAATCTGTTTATTAATTGACCTAAAGGAGAGTACATGCACGGCGGCGACGTATACAGAAACAAAATCGATCTTGATTTTTCGGTAAATATTAATCCTCTTGGGATGCCGAAGGAAACCATTAAGCTGATGGATGAGTGTTATGAAGAACTTTCAAGGTATCCGGACATTTCCTGCGAGGGACTGAAAAAAAAGATTGGGGAATATCATGGTGTTGCGCCTGAAAAAATTGTGTGTGGGAACGGAGCCTCAGAACTGATCCACGGAATATGCATGATGGCAAGAAGTCAGAAGGCTCTTTTAAATGCACCGTCCTTTTCAGGCTATGAGAGATCATTAAATGCCCTGGGAACAAGGATTTATTATAATTATTTAAATTCAGCCGAAGAGTTTGAGGTAAGTGAGAGCTTTACGGATAAAATAGGGGCGATACATCCAAAACTTGTATTCATAACAAATCCAAATAATCCTGACGGAAATCTTGTAAGAGATGAGGAGAGAATAAAAATTCTTGCTGCCTGCAGACAGGAGGCTTCTTTTCTGGTGGCCGATGAATGTTTTATAGAAATGACAATGGAGGGAGAGGAAGCTTCATTTTTGCGGGATATACGGGATGATGACAGGACGATCATCCTAAGAGCTTTTACCAAAACCTACGGAATGCCGGGCCTAAGGCTTGCCTACGGAATATGCTCTGACGAGGCAATTGCCGAAAGGCTTGAGGATTTTTTGCCGGAATGGAACATATCCTCAATCGCCCAGAAGATAGGTGAGGGAGTAATAGGGGATAGGGAGTATCTTAAAAAGAGCCGGGAATATGTAAAAAAAGAGCGTGACTTTTTATCGGAAGGGCTCACAAAACTCGGCATGAAGGTTTATCATTCGGATGCCAATTTCATTCTTTTCGAGAATGATGAGAATGATGAGCAAAACTTATATGAAGAGCTGCTTAAAAGAAAAATACTCATAAGGGACTGCAGCGATTATATGGGACTTAAAAAGGGACATTACAGAATAGCCGTAAAGGATCATGACAGTAATGAAAAACTGCTTAAGATAATGGGAGAGATAATACATTATGGAAATTGAGTATGTGCTTCCGGGTGAAATAGAAAAGCGCAGCTTTGAGATAATCGGCGAGGAATTAAAAAAAAGAGGAATAAATCTTCCAAAGGATGAGGAACCTATCACTAAAAGAGTGATCCATACAACTGCTGATTTTGATTTTGCAGGGACCCTTAAATATTCGGAAAATGCAATCTGCATTGCAAGAGACCTCATAAAAAACGGTGCCCATATAGTAACAGATACAAATATGGCATTTTCCGGGATCAATAAAAAGAGACTTTTATCCTTTGGAGGAGAGGCCCACTGCTTTATGGCAGATGAGGATGTTGCAAAAGAAGCGAAGGATAGGCAGATAACAAGAGCGGCTGTTTCCATGGAGAGGGCAGCTAAACTTGATAAAAAGATAATATTTGCCATTGGCAATGCTCCAACGGCACTTATAAGCCTTAAGGAGATGATGGATAAGGGAGTATTTAAGCCCGATTTTATCATCGGAGTTCCTGTGGGCTTTGTTAATGTTGAGGCTGCAAAGGAATTGTTTTTGGGCGGAGACATCCCTTACATAATAAATAAGGGCAGAAAAGGCGGAAGCAATGTGGCAGCGGCAATATGCAATGCCCTTATATACGGTATAGAGTAGTTATGGACAAAAGATTCGGATTTACCACCGGAAGCTGTGCGGCGGCGGCAACAAAGGCTGCCTGTTTTATGCTGTTATCCGGAATTGAAAAAAGAAATATCAAGATCAAAACTCCGAAAGGAATTGATTTTGATGCGGAAATAGTTGACATAACTATTGAGGAAAATCAGGTAAGCTGCGCAGTGATAAAGGACGGCGGAGATGATCCGGATGTAACAACAGGAGCCCATATTGTTGCAACGGTGACGTATTCGGAAACAGCGGGAATCCACATAGACGGAGGCAGGGGCGTTGGCAGAGTGACATTGCCGGGACTTGATCAGAAGATCGGATGCGCCGCAATAAATCATGTTCCAAGAGAGATGATAGAAAAGGAAGCCCTGGAGGTTTGCTCGTTACTTGACTATGACAGAGGCCTTAATGTGGTGATATCCGTTCCCGAAGGAGAGAAACTGGCAAAAAAAACCTTTAATCCCAGATTGGGAATAGAGGGCGGAATATCAATCCTGGGAACAAGCGGTGTGGTTGAGCCCATGAGCTCGAAGGCCTTACTTGATACTATAGAAGTCGAGCTTAACCAGAAAAGATCCCTTGGCAATGAAAACGCAGTGTTAGCTCCCGGAAATTACGGTCTTGATTTCATGAAGAAAACCTATGGTTATGACCTTGATAAGGCGGTTAAGTGTTCTAACTTCATAGGTGATTCAATCGATATGGCAAGGGAACTGGGATTTTCATCAGTGCTGCTTGTGGGACACATAGGGAAGCTGATTAAGGTTTCAGGGGGCATAATGAATACCCACTCAAGGGTTGCGGATGCCAGGATGGAACTTATGGGAATAGCTGCCCTTAGTGCAGGCGCTGATGAGAGGACAGTAAAGGAAATTCTTAAGTGCATATCAACCGAGGAAGCAGTAAACGTGCTTAAAACCAGGGGAATGCTTGAAGATACCATGAAGATAATCATGGATAAGACAATGGGGCATTTAAAAAGAAGAGCGCAGGATATGCATATTGAATGCATGATGTATTCAAATGAACACGGACTTCTTGCAATGAGCCCGGATGCACTTAAGTATCTTAAATAGTATCCGGTCTTACGAAGCCGGAGATTTTCAGATGGAAATCGGAGGATAAAATGGTACATTTTGTTGGAGCAGGCTGTGGGGCAGCCGATCTTATAACCTTAAGAGGTAAAAATTTGATCGAGAAGGCGGATGTTATCATCTATGCGGGATCCCTTGTTAACCCCCAGCTTTTAGATTATGCAAGAGAAGGGGCTGCAATATATAACAGCGCAAAAATGACTCTCGATGAGGTGCTTGATGTGATGTTTCGGGCGGCAGATGAAAACCTTGATGTGGTAAGGCTCCATACAGGAGATCAGAGCGTGTATGGCGCAATAAGGGAGCAGATGGACATCCTCGATGAAAAGAAAATCCCATATGACTCAACCCCCGGGGTCAGTGCCTGCTTTGGCGCCGCGGCATCCCTTGACCTCGAATATACCCTTCCCGGGATATCCCAGTCTCTTATAATAACCAGAATGGAGGGTAAGACAGGCGTCCCCAAGAAGGAATCAATTGAGAGCTTTGCCGCGCATAATGCCAGCATGGCAATATATTTATCAACGGGAATGCTTTCGGAGCTCTCAAAAAGACTTATAAGCGGCGGATATAAGGCCGACACTCCCGCAGCACTTATCTATAAGGCAACCTGGCCGGAGGAGAAGAAGTTCATATGCACCGTGGACACCCTTTCCAAAACCGCGGAAGATAACAATATCACAAAAACAGCGCTGGTACTTGTGGGCGATGTTATCGCAAAATCAGGATATGAAAAATCAAGGCTGTACGCACCTGATTTTTCAACGGAATACAGGCAGGCAAAGGAATGATCATAAGAATATGTTCCTTCACGGAAAAAGGAAGAGCCCTTGCAGGACGAATGCAGGATATTTTCCCGGAGGATATCGTAGTCATAAAAAATGCTGAAGATACGGATGTATTTATCGAAGAAGCTTTTATGATAAGGTGTCCCCTTATCTTTATAGGCGCGTGTGGAATTGCAGTAAGAAAGATAGCACCTTTTGTTAAGGATAAGCTTACAGACCCTCCTGTTATAGTCATTGATGAAAAGGGAGAAAACATTATTCCCATCCTGTCAGGACACATGGGAGGAGCAAATGAACTGGCACTGCGCGTTTCCGAGGCTTTGGGAGCTAACCCCATAATAACAACGGCAACGGATGTAAATGAAACCTTTTCGGTTGATGTTTTTGCAAAATCAAACAACCTTGGGATAGTAAACAGGGATGGCATTAAAAAGGTTTCAAAAAAAGTCCTGGAGGAAGGCAGCATAAAACTGTCGATCGAAGGATATCCGCCGAAGGATGATGTGGATGTGATAATATCAGAGCGCAGGGAGTATGACGCAAAGGCGAAAATATCCCTCTTTCCAAAATATTATTATTTGGGGATCGGCTGCAAAAAGGATACTCCGGAGGAAAAGATCGAGAGGCTTGTTGGCAGGGTATTATCGGAAAGCGGAATCGACTTCGCGAATATTGCAGGGATTGCCAGTATTGATATAAAAAAGAAGGAAGCAGGACTTAATGAATTTGCCCAAAAGCACGGGCTGCCCTTTATTACCTTCAGCGCAAAGGAACTTATGGCTCTTGAAGGTGATTTTTCAGGTTCCGATTTTGTAAAGGATATAACCGGGGTTGATAACGTGTGTGAGAGGGCGGCAGCTTTAGCCGCAGGAAATGGCACAATGCCACATGGCAATATGGGGATCCTGGTTAAAAAACAGGTCCTTGACGGAGTGACGGTCGCGGTTGCCATTTCAAAAAAGATTGTTTTAAGCTTTGAATGAATGGACAGTACTATGGGGAATAAAGCGGCAATGGCTTTAATGTATATATGGCTGAGGAAACAAAAATATGAGTAATGTGATCTATGTTGTGGGAATGGGGCCAGGAGAGGAAGAGTCCCTTACTATAAAGGCAAGAAGGGTGCTTGAGGAGTCTGATGTGATAGTGGGATACACTGTCTATGTTGACCTTATAAAAAAGATCCTCCCTGATAAGGAGTTTTTAACAACACCCATGAAGCGGGAAATAGAACGCTGCAGGATGTGCTTTGAACTGGCAAAAGAAGGAAAGAAGGTGTCACTTATCTGCAGTGGGGATGCGGGAGTCTATGGGATGGCATCGCCTATGTATGAGCTTCTTGCGGAATATGACGATTGTGAGATATGTGTCGTGCCGGGAATCACTGCGGCCTTATCGGGAGCCGCTGTTCTGGGAGCACCGCTTAATCATGATTTCTGTATTATTTCCTTAAGTGATCTTTTGACTCCCTGGGAGGCAATAAGCAGGCGCCTTGAAGCTGCAATAGCAGGTGATTTTGCGATAGCCATATACAATCCCTCAAGTCATAAAAGGCGGGACTATTTACAGAAGGCCTGTGATATAATGCTTAAGGCCGGTGCAGATAAAAACAGAGCCTGCGGATATGTTAAGAACATAGGACGTGATATGGAAGAGGGATATACACTGACACTTGGAGAGCTCAGAGACTATGAGGCAGATATGTTCACAACCGTGTTCATCGGCAATTCGGAATCAGTCATCATTAACAATAAGCTTATAACAAAAAGAGGATATTTAAGTGAATAGAGTATTGATCTTTTCGGGAACAACTGAAGGAAGGGTACTGTCGGAGATACTGGCAGCATCGGAAATCGAATGCGATGTGTGCGTTGCAACCGACTACGGTGTATCCCAGATGGCAAAATCAGACAAGGTGCGCATTTTCGGAGGAAGGCTTGACGTGCCTTCAATGAAACAGCTGTACAATAACAATGACTACTATGCAGTGGTTGATGCAACCCATCCTTATGCAACTGAGGTTACGAAAAACATCATAGCAAGCCTTCGAGGCTATGATATTCCATATCTTCGGCTCTACAGGGATGCGTCGGTAACGGTTGATGATGACCTGATATATTACGGAACAGTTGCAGATTGCGTTAAGGCCTTAAAAAGCACAACCGGGAATATTCTTTTAACAACGGGAAGTAAGGACTTATCTTCCTTCTGCAGAACAAAATCACTGACGGCAAGACTGTTTGCTAGAGTACTGCCCAGCAGCGAGAGCATTGGTGCATGTAATAAAAACGGACTAAACGGCAGGCAGATCATAGCCATGCAGGGTCCATTTTCAAAGGAAACGAATCTTGCACTCATAAAGCAGTATAACATAGAGCATATAGTCACCAAGGAGGGTGGAAAATCAGGCGGTGAGGATGAAAAATTATCTGCCGCAAAAGAAGCCGGAATCAAATGTCACGTTATTGCGCGTCCGGCTGAAAATCTTGAAATGGAAACCTACAACTGCGAAAGCATTATTCCGAAGCTTTCCGGGATAATAGGTAAAAACATAACAGGGATCAGGGTATCGGTTACTTTAGCGGGAATAGGCTGCGGAGACTTATCTCTCCTTACGGAAGAAGTAAGAGAAAAGATAGAAGGAGCAGACTACATTTTCGGTGCTGAACGGATGCTTGATCTGGTATCATCAAAGGCCGAAAAATATCCCTATTACAGAAAGGACGATATTATACCAAAGCTTGAAGAGATAAACAGGGAAAGACTCTGCAACAAGGATGTTGTTGTCCTGTTTTCAGGCGACAGTGGATTTTACAGTGGGGCAGCAGGGCTGTATAATGCCCTGTCGGAACTTGAGTATGTAAATGTCAATATACTTCCGGGAATTTCATCTGTTGCGTACCTGGCTGCAAAAACAGGTTTAAGCTACAGCGATGCGGGGATCATTTCAACTCATGGCGTTAAGGAGGAGGAGTGGATTCCCAAAATAACATATTCTGCGAGGTACAATAAAAAAACCTTTTTCATAAGCTCCGGATATGAGGATATAAATAAGATCGGATCGGCTCTTATGGCCCTTAATCTCCAGCCTGATGACGTGAGCCTTATACTGGGATATCAGCTATCCTACAATGATGAGGAGATAACAAAGCTTTTACCACGGGACTGCCTGTCCATTAAGAGAAACGGATTATATGCCGGTGTTATCTTAAATCCTGTTCCGGAACGCTGTGTTATTACTCCCTCAATATCCGATGGTGAGTTCAGACGGGGCGAAGTGCCCATGACCAAGGAAGAAGTAAGAGAGGTAACACTGTGCAAGCTTAAGCTTACCAGGAATGCGGTACTGTATGATATTGGCAGCGGCACCGGATCCATCGCGGTTTCCGCCGCAAGACTTTCCCCGGATATTAAGGTCTGCGCCATTGAATATAAGACAGAGGCTGCAAAACTCATACAAAAAAACATATCGGAATTCGGAGCCTTCAATGTTGACATCATCGAAGCCAAAGCTCCCCTGGGAATGGATAACCTTCCCATGGCCACTCATGCATTTATAGGAGGCAGTAAAGGGAACTTAAGATCAATACTTGATAAGCTCCATTCCATCAATCCCTATATGAGGGTTGTAATGAATGGGATAAGCCTTGAAAGTGTTTCGGAAATGACAGCAATTGTTAAGGAATATCCCATTGATAATCTTGACATCGTCTCCGTGCAGGCAAGTCGCATAAAAGAGGTTGGCACTTACCATATGCCTGAGGCTATGAACCCGGTATACATTTTCTCCTTTGACTTCTTGGAAGATAAGCCGGAAAAGGAAAAAGAAGAGCCGGAAGATAAGAAAATCTCAAAGAGCTTTATAAATGTAAGATCTGAATCAAAACGCATCCTTTAGGGAAAATCATGGCACCTGACAGATTTATGCTCGCTGCTGCAAGAAGCGGCAGCGGGAAAACCACAATTACATGCGCACTGTTGCTGGCGCTTAAGGAAAGAAAACTAAAGCTTAAAGCCTTCAAGTGCGGCCCTGACTATATTGACCCAATGTTCCACAAAAGGGTCCTGGGAATAGAGTCAAGGAACCTTGATCTCTTCTTTACGGATGAGGAAAACACCCGAAGGCTGTTTCTCCTTGACAATGATAGCGATGTTTCCGTAATAGAGGGTGTTATGGGCCTTTATGATGGCCTGGGAGGCATAAGTGAAGAAGCTTCCTCATACCATCTGGCAGGAACCTTAAAAAGCCCTATAATCCTAATAGTTGATGCTCACGGCTGTGGCAGATCCTTAGTAGCTGAAATACTGGGCTTTATGGCAATGGATTATGAAAAACTCATAAAGGGAGTTATACTAAACCGTACCTCAAAGGCATTTTATGAGATGATAAAGCCCATAATAGAAGAGGAGACTTCCGTTAAGTGCTTAGGCTTTGTTCCGAAGCTTAAGGAACTGGTGCTTGATTCAAGACATTTAGGCCTTATCCTTCCCGGGGAGATTGAAGGTCTTGATGAAAAACTTAAAGAGGCAGCAAGAGAGGTTACTGCCAATGTTGATATTGATGGGATCCTTGAAATTGCTCAAAATGAGTCGGGGGAAATCGGGAAAGAATCAGAACAGAAGGACAATGGGATCTCATCACGGATTGCTGGTGTCAATGATCCGGAAGAGGTTTACATAACAAGTAAAACTGGCACTAAAAAAGAAAAGCTTCGCGTGGGCATTGCCATGGACGAGGCCTTTTGCTTTTACTATGAGGATAACCTAAGACTTTTAACGGAAGCCGGATGCGAGCTGATCCCTTTTTCACCAATTCATGATAAAGTTCTGCCTGAGGATATAAACGGACTTATTTTAGGCGGAGGCTATCCTGAAAATTACGCTAAAGAGCTTTCCGAAAATAAACCGATGCTTGCGGAAATAAAAAGAGCAATAGACGGGAACATGCCTGCAATCGCCGAGTGCGGTGGCTTTATGTATCTGCATGATACAATTACCCTCTCTGATGGAACATCCCATAAAATGGCAGGAGTTATAAGGGGAGGCTGCCATTACACAGGGCATCTTGTGAGATTCGGATATATTGAGCTTGAAGATAATAAGATGCAGACACGGCAGCATGATGGCAGCTTTGAAAAAAATAATTTAAAAAATAAAAAAATAATTAAAAAAATCAAAAAAATAAAAGGTCATGAGTTCCACTATTTTGATTCTGACAGCAATGGATCCGACTGGATTGCAAAAAAGCCCGGAGGAAAAAAGTCATGGGAGTGCATGAGTGATGAAAATGGGCATTTGTGGGGCTTTCCCCACCTTTATTATCCCTCCTGCCCCGGCATTACTGATGCCTTTTATGACACCTTGATGGAATATAAAACTTTACAAAAAAATAATTAAAAAAATAATTAAAAAATATTTTTTATTTTTGGATTTTCACTTTACCACTGAAAACGTATTTTAATAAAACCATGTACGAAGATTCCTACAGATATTTTGAAAACCGTAATTGTATATATTATCCCTGCCATAAGGATGCGGAGCATATGAACTGCCTTTTCTGCTATTGCCCTATGTACAGGCTTGAAAAATGCCCGGGGAATCCCACATACCTTGAAAGGGAAGGGAAAAGCATCAAGGTCTGCACGGAATGCACCTTCCCCCACGAATATGACAATTATGATAAAATAATGGAAATACTTAAGGCCTCAATGTGAATGGGGCTTTTTATTTGGAGGCGTTTAATTGATCCTTAATAATCTTATTTTCAGCTTGAATGCAACCATGCCTATTTTCCTCATGATGGTGGTGGGTTATGTTTTAAAAAGGATCGGGTGGCTTAAAGAACCCACGACATCGGTGATCAATAAGCTTGTCTTTAAGGTCTTCCTGCCCTGTCTTTTATTCGGGGATCTGTACACCCAGGACTTTGTGGGAATATGGGATTCCAAATATATTGTATTCTGCTTTCTGGCAACACTTATCAGTATGGGCATAGCGGATCTTTGCTCGAGACTTGATAAGGATAAGGAGGATAAGGGAGAATTCATACAGGGATCCTACAGAAGCGCTGCGGCAACACTGGGGATAGCCTTTATGACAAACATTTACGATAATGTTGCAATGCTGTCCCTGATGATCCTGGCCTCTGTACCTCTTTACAATGTTGTTGCCGTAATACTGCTTACACTCACAAGCCCTGAAAACAAAAATGAGAAGGTAGAGAAGGGTGCACTATTAAAAAGGACGCTAAAGGGCATAGTAACAAACCCGATTATCCTGGGGATTGTTGCAGGACTCATCTGGTCTGTTTTAAGGATCCCCATGCCGGTTATCCTGGGAAAATCAATAACCTATCTTGGAAACGTGGCCTCTCCCCTGGCACTTATAGGCCTTGGTGCTTCCTTTGAATTCGGAGAACTTAAGGAAAAGGTGAGGCCCATTATTTATATTGTATTTAATAAGCTTGTACTGTTCTGCCTTATTTTTCTGCCCGTCGCAGTGTACTTAGGTTACAGGGATGAAAAGCTGGTGGCAACCCTTATAATGCTGGGCTCGGCAACCACGTCAAGCTCCTTTATAATGGCAAAAAATATGGGCCATAAGGGCATCATCTCATCAAGCGCCGTTATGACCACAACATTTTTGTCATCCTTTACTTTAACAGTATGGCTGTTTATTTTAAGGACCTTTGGGTATATTTAATTAAAATCCCATATTACTCCAAAAGGGTGCTTATAAAAACAATAAAAAGACCGATAATGCCGCACACAATTGATGTTGTGCGGTTTTTGTTTTTTCTTACAAAGGGGAGAAGCTCCATTATAACAATGAACAGGATCATTCCAAGAGCAATCCCATATAGGAGGCAGTCAAAGGATAGGGTGATATAGGGTTCTATGACCATCATTAAAAGTCCGCCTAAAAAAGTGGAAAGGGAAGCTATTGCCATAAAGGAGCGGCGCTTTATACTCATCTGACTTTTCAGGGTTGAATATATGAACATGCCCATTGGTATGTTGTGAAGACCTATGCCAAACATAAGAGCAATTCCCTGACGGGGAGAAGAAACAGCAAGAGAGTATACGGCCATTCCCTCAATGATGTTATGGAGAACTATGGCAACGGAAGAAATTATGCCTATGTGCTCCATGTTTTCACTGGTATACTCCGTATCCTCCTCATCCTCATGCTCGGGGATGAATTTATCAAGTGCCGTCAGAATGAAAAAACCGGCGATCATTCCGATAATGGGAAGATAATATTTTGCACTTTCGGTCATTTCAAGGATCTCAGGACCTATGTCGAAAAGGGCGATGCCCACCATGGCACCAAATGCCAGGGCGATTGAAATATGCTCATAGAGCTGGCTGTTTTTATTATATTTTACAAATGCGGCGCCTATTAGGAAGAAAAGACCAAGCGCTAAAGTCACAAGTGTCATCATATCAGTTTACCTTGCTAAAATCATAAGCCTATAGAAAAAGCTCCAGTACGAATACTACCACGCAGCATATAACGGCAACAGGAAATAATCCGAGGCCAAACCATGCTGCAAGAATGCCCAGTATTAAAGCCACAAGCCCTGCGATGGGTGAATTCGTTGCCTCAATTATCGCAGGGAAAGTCATTACCGCAAGGGTAACGTAAGGAACGTAATAGAGGAAACTTTTAAGGAATCTGTTTTTGATCTTCCCCCTTATGAGTGTAAGAGGAAGGATCCTTATGAGATTCGTTGTAAGTATCATTATTAAGATGTAGATGATGGTTGAATGCTTCATTTTTATTTACATATTTATCCGGCCTGGGAATCCTCATCCGGAACGGGCTTTATAATGGCTGCAATGGAAGAAATAACGATCGTTAAAATTATTGTGCGCATTCCGGAGGATATTGAAGATACGACCGGAAGATAAGTGCAAATGTAACTTAGAGCGAAACTTGCAATAACTCCGCACAGTACAGCCTTATCTCTTTTTGCGGGAGGAATGATTATCGCTATGAACATTCCGTAGAGAGCAACCGATAAAGCCGAAACAGCCCTTGAGGGCAGAACATTTCCCGCAGTTATTCCAAATGCCGTTCCTGACGCCCACATAAGAGTTGATATAAGGAATGCACCAAAGGTATACACAGGCTCCAAATATCCGGGGTAGGCAATTGATATGCCGAAGATCTCGTCAGTTACGCAGCAGCCGGTAAGGATCCTCTCCCATAAAGGCGTCCTGTCTGAAAACTTTTGGGAGAGGGCAGTACTCATCAAAAGATACCGCAGGTTGGTAACAAGGCACATAAGTATCAGCTCAAAATATGCTGCGTCAGCTGCCATAAGTGTATAGGAGCCGTATTCACCGGCGGAGGCTCTTGTGAAGAAACTGGCGATAAAGCCCTGAATAGAGTTAAGCCCTGCCTTCCTGGCAATGATGCCCAGAGAAAAGCTGACTGCAAAATAGCCTAATCCAATGGGAAGCCCGTCTCTTAATCCTTTTGTAAAAATCCGTCTTTTTTCCATAGCTTTTTTATTATGCCATTTTTGTGAAAAAATGCAATTTATTAAATGGTTGTTTAATCCAAATCCACTATGGTAAAATACATAAGTTACATATTGTGATTTTCCAAAGGAGGAAAAAATGAAAAAAAGACTGATTGGTATCTTAATGGCATTTACACTTGCAAATTCAGTTTTGCTTGCAGGCTGCGGATCAGAGGCTTCATCTCAAGATGATGATCTTCTTTCACAGATCCAGGACAGGGGCAAGATTGTTTTTGCAATGGAGGGGCAATGGGCTCCCTGGACATATCATGATGAGTCGGGAGAACTTATCGGATATGATACCGAGGTAGGAAAAGCAATTGCGGACAAGCTTGGCGTTGAGGCTGAATTTGTTGAAGGAGAATGGGACGGTCTTTTTGCCGGACTCGATGCGGGACGCTATGATGCCATAATAAACGGCGTCGAGATCACCGAGGAGAGAGAGCAAAAGTATGACTTTACAACTCCCTATGCTTATATCAGAACCGCACTTTGCGTAAAAGGCGATAATACAAGTATAACATCCTTCGAGGATTTAAACGGCGCTAAGACCAGTAACTCCCTGGGCTCCACCTATGCCGACCTTGCCGAAAGCTATGGAGCAACGGTTGAAAATGTTGATACACTGGCGGAGACGATCGATATGATCTTATCAGGACGTGTTGATGCAACCTTAAATGCCGAGGAATCCTTCTACGATTATCTTGGAGAGCATCCGGAAGCGGATATAAAGCTGGTTGATTTTACTGTTGATGCTTCCCAAATATCAATTCCTTTAAGAAAGGGAGAAGAAACAGAACTACTTAGGTTAAAAATTGATGAGGCGATTGAAGAACTGTCCGAGGACGGTACTTTAACAACACTGTCATATAAATATTTCGGAAATGATATTTCCCAGGAAGAATAAGGGAGAGGATATTCTATGAGTGACAGGCTTATAAATATATTAATATCTTCCTTCACAAAAATATTAGTGCCGGGGTTAAAGGTTACCATACCTTTGACCCTGGTATCTTTTGCTTTGAGCTTTATACTGGGACTTTTGCTGGCACTTTTCCAGATTGCCGACATAAAGGGCCTTAAGCAGTTTTCGAGATTCTACATATGGGTGTTCAGGGGAACTCCGCTGATAGTCCAGCTGTTCATCATATTTTTCGGATTGCCGAGTTTTGGGATAGTACTTAATGCATTTACCGCGGCAGTATTGGGCTTTGGTCTTAACCTTGCCGCCTATAATGCAGAGGTTTTCAGGTCTGCGATACAGGCAATCCCCAGGGGCCAGCGGGAGGCAGCGGAAATGATCGGACTTTCCTATACGCAGGCCATGACCAGGGTTATCCTGCCCCAGTCATTTCCCATAGCGTTTCCGTCACTGTTCAATAATCTGATATCCCTTTTAAAGGACACCTCACTTGCCGCCAGCATTACTGTTGTTGAGCTTTTTACAGTGACCCAGCAGATAGCCGCAAGGACCTATGAACCCTTTGCACTGTATATGGAAGCTGCGCTTATATACCTGATTTTTTCAACCCTTCTTACGTACCTGCAGGGATATCTTGAACGAAAGCTTGTGTGGAAGTCAAAGGATGAAGATAGGATAATGGCGGGGATAAAGAAGCCCATAATAGGTAAATGATATGTTGAAGGCTACAAATATACACAATTCATATAACGGAACAGAGGAAATATTAAAGGGAGTTGACCTTCATATTGAGCAGGGAGAGGTGGTTGCTATTTTAGGACCCTCCGGTTCGGGAAAGACGACTCTTTTAAGGTGCATGAGTTTCCTTGAAAAGGCAACAGAAGGAATTCTTGATTTTGACGGGAAGACCGTTGTGCTCAATTCCGCTTCCAAAAAGGATATAAAGGAAATACGCCTTGAAATGGGATTTGTATTCCAAAGCTTTAACCTTTTTAAAAACATGACCGTAATGGGAAATGTTTTGGAAAGTCTTGTGACGGCAAGAAAAATGGACAAAAAGGAAGCCCGGGAGAGGGCAACTGAGGTCCTTGATAAGGTTGGAATGCTGGAGTTTGCCCATAAATATCCCGATGAACTATCCGGAGGTCAGCAGCAGAGAGCAGCCATAGCCAGAGCTGTGGCACCACGGCCGAAGGTGATATTTTTCGATGAACCCACCTCTGCACTTGATCCGGAACTTAAAAAAGAGGTTCTTGATGTAATAAGAAAACTTGCAAAAGAGGGGATAACCATGGTCGTGGTCACTCACGAATTATCTTTCGCAAGGGATATAGCAAGCAGGGCTGTTCTTATTGAAAACGGTGTCATAGTGGAAGAGGGGGAAGCAGACGAGTTTTTTAAGAATCCTAAAAACGAAAGGACAAAGCAGTTCTTAAATGAGTTCTGAAGATGCAGCGGTAAATAAAAAAACAGTGCTAAAGACGCTCATAACGCTGTCAATTCCCACTATCCTTGAGGAGGTTTTATCAACACTTATCCAGTATGTGGACACGGCCATGGTGGGCAGGCTTGGCGAAAAGGCAACGGCCTCAGTAAGCACCACCACAACCATAGGATGGCTTATTTTTGCGCTCCCGGCGGCAATATCCGTGGCTGTGCTTGCAATTGCGTCCCAGGCCATGGGAGCCGGGAATCATGAGAAGCTTAAACGGGCATCGGGTCAGTCCATACTTTTATCCTTAACATCCGGTGCAATCCTTGAGGCGCTTGCGCTTATACTTGCACCCTATATACCCATATGGATGGGTGCAGCAGAGGATATCCGACATGCTGCGACGATGTATTTTGCAATATTGTCAACGACCCTTATTTTCAGAACCTCCAGTACCATATTCGCTGCAATGATCAGGGCGACCAAGGATACCAGGACTCCCATGATCATCAGCCTTTCGGAAAATATCCTGAACGTTATATTAAACTGGATATTTATATACGGACTTGCTCTTGGAGTAAACGGCGCGGCGATAGCTTCTGCAATAAGCTATGGCGTTGGCGGAATAGCAATGTTTATCGCCTTTTCGAAAAATCAATATTTGCACTGCTCCATATCCGATATTAAGCCGGATAAGGCTATTCTTACGGAATGCAGGAAGATCGGACTGCCGGCTCTTGGCACTACCTTTACAAGCTGTCTGGGTTACGTTGTTTTTGCAGGAATGGTTTCCGGAATGGGAACGACAATTTTTGCAGCTCATTCCATTGCGGTTGCTGCAGAGGAAATCGTATACATCCCGGGATATGGCCTGAGAATGGCGACAAGCACTCTTGTAGGTAACGCCATAGGAGAGGGAGACCATAAAAAACTTAAGCTAACGGAAGAATTGTCCATTGTGATAACAATGGCTATAATGGTTGTTAATGGAACGCTTTTATATGCTTTCGCATATCCCCTCATGAGCTTTTTTACAAGCTCCGAGGCTGTAGCGGTGTTAGGATCGCAGATGCTTAAAATGGTAGCATTTTCGGAGCCTTTCTTTGGACTTATGATATGCATAGAGGGTATATTCTACGGAATGGGGCGAACCCGTAACATATTCCTGATAGAAAGCTTCAGTATGTGGTGCGTAAGGATCTGTTCCACATTTGTTGTTGTGAAGATTTTGGGATTATCGTTAAATGCGGTGTGGATGTGCATGATCGCAGATAACGTATGTAAGGCAGTGCTGCTTGCAGTTTCATTCGCACGGCACAGAAAGGGGTAAAAATATTCATTTTTGATAATGATTTTCCGAATGCGATTTCTCCTTGGCGTACAAACCGAATTTTTTGCTGCATCGACTCGATACTCGATTCATTAAGTGAACCACATTTTGAAGCCGACCGGGTCGGCGCCAACCGGCATCCATGCCTTTGGGTGGCGCCTGTCGCGACCATCCGGGTCGCTCCACCCTACGTATAGGTGGTTCACTAAATTCATCTTCGATCTCGCGCTGTCGACGCAAAAAATTGTTTGTACCCTCGTCGAATCGCATAACTATTGCCAAAATGTAAGCAGACTGTCAGCGAACGCAAAATCAATTTTTCAGGGCTCTCCGCAGGCTCGTTACTTAGCGAGGTTTTTTCGAGCTTTCCTCTGTATAAGTTCGATTACGGAAATCATAGATTTCCTATCTCACTTAAGTAACGTGAGCACCGAGGGTTCAAGACGTCCGGTGGACGTCTGCTTTGAACGGACCGGAGCAGAGCGGAGACGAGAGCGGGAGCGTCCCGGAAAAATTCGAGTTTTGCAGTTCAATGACAGGATGCGACCATTATGAATAAATTCCAATTGCAAAAATGAATATTTTTAACACATAGGATAAGGAGAACAATATGAAAAGACTAGGTGACAGGAAGGACGGAACTCTTATAAGGAAGATGGACGCAATGCATACCATCATGCCCATGATGTACCCCGGCAGATGCAACAACGAGGCATTCATCTCAGAGAGAATCGACCTAACAAATGTTAATGCATATCTGGAAAAGAAGAATGCGGATAACCCGGAGTACAAATACAATATGTTCCAGGTGATCGTGGCAGCTGTTTTAAAGCTTCTCGTCCTGCGCCCAAAGCTTAACCGGTTCATTAAAAACCAGAACTACTATCAGAGAAATGAAATTTCAGCATCCTTTGTGGTCAAGAAGGTTTTTGCAGACTCTTCCGAGGAGGGAATGGCATTTATCAGGGCCAAGGAGGACAGCACGATAGATGACATACACAATGAAATTTACCGTCAGGTATCCCGTACGAGAAGGGGAGAATTTGATTCCACCGATTCCGCGATGGATATTTTAAATAAGATCCCACGCTGGATGTGTAAGCTCGCTTTCGCAATCCTGAGATGGCTTGATAAGCACGGCTGGATCCCCTCTTCCCTTATTTTATCCGATCCTTTTCATGCCTCGGTTATTTTATCCAACCTTGGCTCCATAAAGCTTCACGCAGGCTACCATCACCTGACAAACTGGGGCACCACCTCGATGTTTGTGGTTGTGGGCGAGAAAAAGATGCGCCCCTTTTATAATCCCGACGGAAGTGTAGAAATGAGGGATTCAATCGACCTTGGCATCACGGTGGATGAACGTATCGGAGACGGCTACTATTTTTCAAAGACCGTACGCCTCTTAAAAAAGATAATGGAAAATCCCGAGCTCTTAGAGCATCCGCTTTCAGAAGAAGTGGACTATGAGTGAGCCGGCATATCAGGATGTATGTTTTCCTGAAAGAGCGGAGCGATAGAAGGAAAATATACTCCGATGGGTACCGCCGGCGGAGTAGCGGGGATCCATAAAAATGAGCCGGCATGTCAGTCTTAGACGGAGGATCATATGACAGGCATTGGAATTGATACCGGCGGAACCTGCACTGATGCCGTAGTATACGACATTGATAATAAGCAGGTCCTTGCCAGAGCAAAATCACAGACCACACATGAGAAGCTTGAGATAGGTATAGCGGAGTCCTTAAAGAAGCTTCCAAGGAACATGATAGAGGCAGCCTCTTACATATCCTTATCCACAACACTTGCCACAAATGCCTGTGTTGAAAATAAGGGTGGAAGAGTATGCCTTATTTTTATAGGTGTTGATGAAAAAACAGTTTACGAAAGCTATGAAAAATATGGCTTTGACGGAACTGATTTTATGCGTTTTATTAAGGCCGATGCGTATCATGATATTGAGCCTGACTGGGACGAACTTGATAAAATGCTCCCTGAGATATTCGAAAATTATGACAGTATTGCAATCTCCCAGATGCAGGCCAGGGAAAATAACGGCGCTTACGAGAGAGAGGCCAGGAAAAGAATTCTTGAACAAAGGAATATCACTGTGGTCTGCGCCTATGAAATGTTCAGGGACTTTAATGCGATAAAACGCGGCGCAGGGGCTCTTTTGAATGCGCGTCTTATTCCCGTTATAGAAAATTTTTTCAGGGCAGTTAAAAATGTATTAAAGGATGAGAATATAGATATCCCTTTTGTTATAATGCGCTCTGACGGAAGTCTTGTCTCCGAGGAATATTCAAGGCTATACCCCATAGAAACGCTATTATGTGGCCCCACGGCCAGTATTAAGGGCGGCCTTGAGCTTATGAAGGCTGATGATTCGGTTATTATTGATATGGGGGGAACCACTTCGGATATTGCCCTTATAAAAAACGGTGAGCCGGTGATAAATCCCTCCGGAGTCAAGGTGGGAAACTGGCAGACCTTTGTAAGGGGGATAGATATTGATACCTTTGCCCTTGGAGGAGATTCACATGTGCGGCATCTTAATAAGGATATATACCTTAACTCCCGGCGGGTGCTTCCGATTTCCACTCTCGCGAAAGATCATCCCTATATAGTGGAAGAGCTTGAAAGCCTGTGCAGGGACATGTACGGAAGTGCAATTGATAAGTATGAGCATTTTCTGCTTATGAAGGATATTTCACAAGTAAGACAACATTATAACGAGCAGGAACTTAAAGTCTGCGACACTCTTTCAGATGGCCCGTTATCCATAAGAAAGCTTGCGGAGGCCATAGGCACGGATCCGTATATGCTCCGGCTTGAGCGACTCGAGGATGAGGGAGTGATTTTGCGAAGCGGCTTAACCCCCACAGATGCGATGGTGCTTAAGGGTGACAGGGCGGACCTTAAGGAAAATCTGACAGACGAAGAATACAAAAGCGCACCCTATTTCAAAGCGGCAAAGCTGGCGGTTTCCTACATATCGAAATGTACGGGACTTGATGAAAATGAAATACCGGAAAGAATATACTACCTCGTCAAGGAAAAACTTTATGTAAACCTAGTGAGAATACTGAAAAATGATTCACGCAAAGCTCCTGAGCTTGATAATGAGTGCAATGTCCTGGATGCATTTGCACGGGAAGCTTTTTTAAGGGAAATGGCTGATATATACAAAGACAAGCCCTTTGGCGGGATTTTGACCAAGGATAATAAGAGCAGTTTTTATGGTTGTGAATTTAAGACAGGAGCCTCACTTATGGGAGTGGGAGCTCCGATACATGTTTTTCTTCCCGATGTTGCAAGGGCGCTTCACACAGATTATGTTCTTTCGGAATACTCGGGAGTGTCCAATGCCTTAGGCGCAATGCTCGGAGATGTATGTGCGATTGAAACCGCATTTATTAAGGTAGTGCATCTTATAGGGAACGGCGATGAGGAAGGGGAACAGTTCTTTGTATTAAATGACACTAAAGAGGAATTTGAGGAGCTTGAGGATGCCATAAAGAGGGCGGGAGAGATAGCAAAAAAAAGGGCAGAAGAGAAGGCCAAACTGTGTGGGGCTACAGAAATATACGAGCTTACAACGAAAAATAATATAAAGCGGGGAAGCACAAACCTAGGAGGAATCCTATTGGAGGCGGAAGTAACCGCAACAGCAAGAGGAAGGTTCTGATACAGAGCGTCACTATCTGAAGTGACGCTCTATATTTTTCTGGCATTCCTTTAAAGCATCGGAAATATCCATGCCCTCCCGCATCTTCTGGAAGGCGGCCCTGAAATAACTTTCAAACTTCGCGGGAGTTACAAGCTGGTTTTTGCCCTTTACGGGATATGCCCGGGCGCGACAGTTATTAAGCCCTTCCTCTGTGAGCTCAAGCCATGGATAGAGACGCAGAAGCTCATGGTGGGCATGGGGATAAATAAGTGTGGACTGGCCACAGAGTATTGTCTGGTAATAGCTTACCTGCCTCTGGCAGAGCCACTTAAAAAGCTCGATGATATCATCAACTTTTTCGGAGTTTTTGGATATGCAGAAATTCCAGCCTACATTGGCGGGAGTTTTGCCTGGGAGCATGCAGTAACCGATCTTTGAAAGAAACTCCGGATGGAGGGAATTCTGGATCGAGGATGCATACTCGGTAAAGGAGATTGCCATGGCAATATTGCCCCGGCCTATCTGCTCAAAGGTTGTTTCCGTGGAACCTAAATAGGGAGGGGTGTAATCCGCAGTTTCCAAAATGTTTTGGAAGGCTCTTATATTTTGCGGAGTGTTAAGCTCAAGCTGGTTTCGGTTATTATATATACCTCCGTCATAGCTCCAAAGGCGTATTAAAAGCTCCAGCATAAAATCCTCGGTCAGAGACTGGGAAATCGCCGTTCCGTATTTTGTGGGAGACTCGGGATTATATTCCCGGGTAAAGAATCTTGCGATAGCATTGAATTCCTTCCAGGTACGGGGAGGGCGCAGGGAAATATTGTGGGCCTCTTTATAGGTTCTTTGAAGGTGGGGATCCGAAAAAAGATCCTTTCTGTAAAACAAAAACTGGGTACCGCCGATTATGGGAAATCCCAGCAGATAATCATCGCATCTGGCATTATCAAGGTTTGTCTGATAGACAGAGGAGGTGAGGGAGGGAATATCCTTAAGAAGCTCGGTTAAATCCATAAACACGTCTTTATGGAAAAAATACCTCATCCACGAGACATCGGAAAGATACAGATCGTACATTGGATTTGCAGAGGCAGTATCCTCATTTATCAGCATGAAAAGATCCCGAAGGGAATAATAGTGGAAGGACAAAAGTATTCCGGTTTTTGTAAAGAATTTATAGCTTATTGCCTCCACAGCCTGGATGGTTGGAAGCTTAACGGCAGCTATCCTGATAACCTGTCGGGGGGAATCATTTATTTTGACGGGCTGAAAAAGGGGAGCCGGGAGTTCTATTTGGGCATCCAGAACATTGTCCTTATAAAGCTTGAACTTCCTGTCATAGAGCTGATCGGATGAATTTTCCTCAAGAAGGATCTTAAAGGAATCCTCGCCGAGAGTGTATGCTGTTTCGGCGGTATGGATGACATCAGGGTAATAACTCGATTTATTCCACCTCTCCTCTGAAAGAGTGATAAGGCATACGTTTTTTCCGGGCTTTATATTGTAGATATCACAGGCCTCTATGATGCCATCCATGATGGTCTGGGAGGATGCAATAATGGCCTGGGGAAGATGGGATGACATATACAGCATCGCAACCTTGAAGGCACCTTCCTTTGACATATCCGTATGGAGGATCTTTTCCTTCCAGCAGGGGAGCCCAAACTTGTCATGGGCCTCCACGTAACCGTTGATACATTCGCTTTCGGAGAAAAAATCATTGGGTCCTGCAACGATTACAACATCCTTATAGCCCTTCTTAAGCAAGGACTCCGTAAGATAAAAGGCTGTATTATAGTTATCGAACCCCAGAAAATTGGCTGAAATATTGGGAGGGAGCCTCATTATAAAGACGTTGCTTATGTCATATTTGTAAAAGGTGTTTTTGAAAAAAGAAGAGTCCCCTGACTGGCAGGTCATAAGGATTATGCCCGTGTAATTCTTACTTATGAACTTATTGATTATATCCTGTTCAACGTGGGGGTTGTTATAGCTGCAGGCAATATTAACGGAATATCCTTCCCTGTCAGCCTGGGTGATGATGCCCTTTAATATCTCGGAATTCGTGGAGTCATCAAGGTTGGGCAGTATGACGCCTATCTCGTCAGAGGAGGAACTCTTTAAATTCCTTGCAGAGGAATTGGGAATGTAGTTGAGTTCGGCAATTGCCTCCCTGACCTTTACCTGGGTTTCGGCCTTTATGTTCTTTTTTCCGCTTAAACAGTAGCTTACTGTGGCAACACTGACACCTGCTTTTTTGGCAACATCCTTTATAGTGACCATTTGAAATCTCCCATAATATACGAACGACTTAAATCTAGTAGACCATAGGAAAAATCAAAAGTCAATCATTTTAGTGAAACGATTAAATTACGGTTTTTGTCTTTGTTGAATTATGACTTTCCCTTAAATATAATTATTTACAGATGGTTATGTATTATCGGCCATGGCTATGATCATGAATAAAAGGAGAAGGTATCATGAATAGTGTAGAACGTTTTTATGCAACAGTTAACAGAGAGAAGGTAGACCGTCCTGCAGCATGGCTCGGAATGCCGGATATAAAGGCACAGCCCGCTTTATTTGAATATTATGGCGTTAAGGACATGCATGAGCTTAAGCTTGCAATCGGAGATGACTTTTACGCAGTAGAGGTTCCCTACCAGTCACCTACGGCAAGCGCTATTTATGCGGCCTTTGACTGGTACATGGACGGTAACGTTGATGCCGAGGAGAGAACTCTTACAGCTGACGGATGCTTTAAGGACGCAGAGGATTTAGAGGATCTTGATTTCTTCGAGTGGCCTGATCCGGAGAAGTATATCGATGTTGAGGAATGCAAGAGAAGAGTTGCAATGGCGCCTAAGGACAAGGTAAGGCTTGCAATGTGCTGGTCAGCTCATTTCCAGGATACCTGCGCATCCTTCGGTATGGAAACGGCTCTTATGAATATGCTTGCCAATCCCGAGATTTACGAGGCAGTTGATGAGAAGATTGTTAATTTCTACCTTAAGGCCAATGAGATTTTCTTCGAGGCTACAAAGGGTGAGCTTAATGCGGTCCTGATCGGTAACGATATGGGTTCACAGAGGGGACTTATGCTCTCACCCCAGTGCGTGCGTGATTTTATCATTCCCGGATCCAAAAAGCTTATTGAACAGGCACATTCATACGGACTTAAGGTTATATATCATTCATGCGGTTCAATCGTGGATGTTATACCGGATCTCATTGAGGCAGGTGTTGATATTGTTCATCCCATTCAGGCACTGGCAGCAGGTATGGAACCTCAGAACTTAAAGGCTAAGTTTGATGGCAAGGTTTCCTTCTGCGGCGGCGTTGACACACAGGATCTCCTTGTTAACGGCACACCTGAGCAGGTTGCGGCTAAGGTAAGAGAACTTCGTGAAATTTTCCCTACAGGACTCATCATTTCACCCAGCCACGAAGCCATCATGCCGGATGTACCCCCTGCAAACATCCATGCGTTATTTGAAGAGGCAGGAAGAATTTACTAAGAGATTTAACAAAACCGGAGGAACACAAAATGGGCGAAGTAAGAAGATTCGGAGAGATGATCAAGGTCAAGGATCTTGAGAATTATAAAAAGTGGCATGCAAATCCCATGCCCGGAGTTAACGAGATGATAAAGGAATGCCATCTTAAGAATTACTCAATATATTCAAGAGGTGAATATCTTTTCGCATACTATGAGTATGACGGGGATGATTTTGAGGCAGATATGGCCAAAATGGCAGCAGATCCAAACACACAGGCATGGTGGGATGTGGTGAAGCCTCTGATGCAGCCTCTGGATGACCGCAAGGAAGGTGAATTCTGGAGCGGAATGGAAGAAGTTTATCATTTGGATTGATCAATTGTAATATGCATAAAAGGATTGTATTGTACTAACAGTTCAAAGCGGGTGGTTTATACCATCCGCTTTTTTGTGTTTTTTAAAGAAATAATAAGGCTTAAAGGTGTATTTTAAGGAAGATTTTTGTGATATAATATCTTGATTGATTAATGTGCGGTCTTTGCGCATGTGTTTTGTTGAAGTACGGAACCTTTTTTAAGAGAATAATTTGGAATATTGATTTAAGGGGATGTCATTATGACAGGTTTTTTAAGTATACAAACGGCTTTTCTGCTATGTGAGGCAATATTCTGCCTGCTGATTGCGGTAACCCTGTTTTTTATGAACAAATCCATGGTAGGGATTGAAAGGACGTTTTTGTCGGCTCTTGTGTTCCTGTGTGGAGTGCTGCTGCTATTTGACTATTTCGCCTATATATACAGAGGACAGGTGGGACAAACCGCATATGTAATGGTACGCATATCAAACTGCATTGTATTCATGCTGAGTGATCTGCTCCTGTTTCTTTACACCATGTATATATGCAGGGTAATGTTCGGAACCTACGGCCTTAAGTCAAAGGTTCCCTGCAATATACGTGTTAAGATTGCATACGTGATAAGCGCCGTTGAGGTATTGCTCATTTTAATATCCCAGTTTACGGGAATGTATTATTATTTTGATGAGACCAACACCTATCATAGGGGGTCGTTTTATGCGATTACGGTTGCAATCCCGGCAGTCTGCTTTGTGATCTGTATGTCCATACTTATCCAGTATAGGAAGAACGTACGTCTGACATTATGGTATTCCATGATTGCCATCTGCCTGTTTCCGTATATAGGAATGGTTCTTACCACTTTTTTCTATGGCATTTCTTTTGCAAACATAATGATCGGCTTCTCATTCCTGATATTGTTCTTTGAAAATATCATGAGTCTTAACGGAGAAATTGACAGGGCTGCAAGGACTGAACAGAGAACGGGTATTGCCAATGAGCATGCACTACTTGAATTCTTAAGGTCTATAGATACCGAAAAAAGGCATGAATACGCCTGCATTTTCTTTGATATAAAAAATTTCGGAGAAGTAAACAGAAAATATGGGATACAGGTCGGTAATCTTGCAATCACAGCCTATGCCCAGACACTTATCGCTCACCTTGAAGAAAATGAGATTTTAGCAAGGCAGGGGTCCGATAAATTCATGGCAGTGATAGAGAAGAAAAATCTAGAGGATTTCATTTCTCTTTTGGAACTTACGGAATTTGAGGTTGATGCTGATAAGACATATACATTAAGCCTTACTGCAGTGGCGGGTGTCTATGAGATGTGCGAAACGGACGATACACCGGAGGATGTGGCATATAAGGCAATTACGGCGTTTACCCATGCTACCGAGGTTACAAGGACGAAACTGGAATATTACAATGACAGCATGACAAGGGTGAACGATGAAACGCGACGCATTGAGGAGCTGATTCCAAAGGCTTTAAATGATGAGGAGTTTCTGGTTTATTATCAGCCTAAGGTCAACAGCTCAACAAAACGACTTTGCGGTGCCGAGGCTCTTGTGAGATGGCTTCATGAGGGCGAACTCATTTCCCCCGGACGTTTTATTCCGGTTCTTGAGAAAAATGACGGAATGTGCGATCTTGACTTTTATATGCTAAAGCATGTGTGCCAGGATATGGAGAAATGGATAAAGAAAGGCCTTGTACCCCCTACAGTGTCCGTTAACTTTTCAAGAAGAGGCTTATCAAACCCAAATCTTGCTTCGGATATCAACAACATAGTTCAGTCCTATCATGTGCCCAAAAAAATGATAGAGATAGAAATAACGGAAACAATTGATGAATTTCCCATATCCGTTCTTAAGGACTTTATAGATGCGCTTCACAGGTTTGGGTACACGGTTGCGGTAGACGATTTCGGCTGCGGCAGCTCTTCCTTAAGTCTTTTAAGGGAAGTGACCTTTGACACCTTGAAGATTGACAAGGGTTTCGTTGACAGAGCCTATGCCAAGGATCTGACAATTTTAAGCTACATCATAAAGCTTGCAAAAGCCATAAATGTTGAGGTGCTTGCAGAGGGAGTGGAGCATAAGGAACAGGTTGAAACCTTATCAAGTCTGGGATGTGACATCATTCAGGGATATTATTATGACAAACCGCTGCCAAAGGAAGTTTTTGAAAATAGGATTAAGACTATCGTTTACGAATAGGGAGATTTGAAATGACACGTATAACTAAAACAAAAAATGTTATAAAGGCACTTGTGATCGTTTTCTCGGTTGCGCTTGTGATCATACTTCTAAACTTCGGAGTTCATGTCGTCAGAACTAATAATTATAATTCCCAACTCCGTGAGATCGATCAGTATTCCGATACAACCGACGTTATGGTTGATATACACCCAAGAGGACTCGCAACGGACTCCTGGGAAAAAAACGATGCCTTTGAAGGCGTGATCCTAAAGGCAAAGATATATGAGGCTTCCGTAATAAACAATTCGGGTGCACTTCTGCATGATTGGGATCTTAAGATAAATATCAAGGCAGACTGCTATGTTAATAATGCCTGGAATGGCGAGGTCGAAGTACATCAGTTCGTAAACGGAACTGAAAAGGTACAGCGGTTATCGCTGCAGGATTATTCGGCTGACGAACTCACCCTTGATTATTTCCTCTGCGGACAGGACCTGCTGATACCTCTTTCAAAGGGAGACTATATTATCTATAAGCCCTGTGCCCTTCCCTCGCTTAATGAGAATGAGATCAATTCAACTGATGATATGACAGGCCAGCAGGATGTGGGTATTATTTTCTACAGCCTTACAGGGGATGAGGATCTTACGGATTATGATTTTACCTATTATCTTAAAAAGAGCATCTGGGAGGGCAGGGAAGCTGCATTGTTCACTGTTCTTATGCCCATATGGTGCATAGCGGTTCTTATACTGGTTATTGTTGGAGTGCTGACAAACAAATACGAGAAAAGAATTTCACTTCAGAATGCCGCTACCATTGAGTTTCTTGAAGTTTTTGCAGAATTCGTGGACAGTAAAAAAGAAAATAATGACGGTCATTCCAAAGAGGTTGCAAGGACTGCCAGACTCATATGCAAGAAAATGGGCATGAATGACAGGGACTGTGACAGCGTATATTATACGGCCCTCGTGCATGATATAGGAAAATGTCATGTGCCCGATTATGTTCTTAAGAAAAAGGGAGCCTTAACTTACGAGGAACAGGAGCTCATAAAAACCCATACTTCAAAGGGAGCCGAAATGGTAAAGGACTGCAAGACCCTTCCCTTCCTGTATGAGGGAGTTCTTTATCATCATGAGAGATTTGACGGCAACGGATATCCCAGCGGTAAGAGTGGTGAAAATATCCCCCTTGTTGCGAGAGTTATCAATCTTGCAGACAGCTTTGTATCCTTAAGCAGTCCGGATGACCATGATATAAAGCCTTCGAAGGAAATGGTAATAAGCGAGATACTTGCGGAATCAGGTAAACAGTTTGATCCGGTGCTGGTTGATGCTTTTGTGGAAGTATTGAGGGAGTCAGATAAGGAAACATGGGAAGAGGCTTAAAACCAATGAAAAAATGGCAGCACAACATAATATTGATGATTGTTGCCATAGCGATAAATGTGGCATCAAGGGCGTTGAGCGACCGCCTGGGATGTATGCTTGTGGCCAATCAGATAACGATACTGTCTTCGGCATATTTTATAGGTCCTTCATTCTCTGCCATACTGGCGGTCCTTACGGGAATATTCAGTGGGCTGATACTTAAGCCTTCGTATATTGCTCTTGCACTTCCGGAACTTGCAGCAGGGATAACTGTGGGACTTATGTCAAGGAAGGACAGGTTCTTGGAAAATCTGTATCATTCCCTTAGCTATGTCTGTATTTTGGGAACCTTAGAGGGATGTGTTCTCGGAGCAATGGAGGCTACGTTTTTAAAGGGCTACGGAGTGGTGCCTGCGGTTGAAAACTATATTTCAATGTTTTCGGCATATGGTTATTTCAGAACCCTGCGATGTTTCCTTGCGGGTATGTTTACAATGTATCCGGACGTGTTTTTCGCTATTATGTTCAGCTTGATCCTGCACTATTTCCATGGCCCCTTCCGCAAAAAAATGATGAGAAGGCGCTATCTTAAGAGAAATATGGCTCACTTTATGGTGCTGACTCTTATAATGGGAGCTGCCGCATCATTTGCCGGTCCTGCTACTGTTAAGGCCGAAAGTAATGATGATATCAGATTTATCCAGAAGGTATATGGGTCTGAAGACGGACTTATGGGTGGAGCCGCCAATGATATCATACAGACGAATGAAGGAACCATATGGATTGCCACATATGAGGGAATATACAGGTATAACGGTGCGAAGTTTGAACTTGTTAAGGATATACCCTCAACTCGTTCCATACTTTCACTTTACGTGGACAGTGGCAGTAACATGTGGATAGGCAATAATGGAACAGGTCTTGCAGTGACCACCAGTGACAGGGGTATCCTCCTTATGGATACAGAGAATGGTCTGCCCTCTGATACCATTACCGGAGTGACCCAGATTTCGGATACGCTTTACGGAGTGGCTACAACGGGAGGACTGGCCATTGTTGAATATGACGGAACAACTCTTAAATATGATAAGACCTATAATAACGGAAGCTATATTGAAGAAATCGCAAGTGACAGTAATGGGAATCTTGTCTTTACTGACAGTAACGGAAATGCCTATCTGCTGAAGAACGGCGGTGAAGAGCCTGCGATGCTGAAAATGTATGAGGATGAGATGGCGGATGCAGTTGCTTTTGATCCGGAGGGACGTCTTTATATCGGGACCGGAGAGCGGATCTATGGATATGAGAGTGTGGATGCGGCTGAATCTTTTGTAACATTAAGTGTCAGTGAGCTTGGCGGCGCCAATGATATGTATTTCACCGAGGATGGATACATATATGTTGCCTGCGAGTATGGACTCGGATATTTTGATGCTCAGGGAAGTTTTACCCAGATATATGTTGAGGATTATAACAGCGGTATAGACACTGTTATCAGGGATTACCAGGGGAACTTCTGGTTTACTTCAAGCCGTTACGGAGTTCTGAAGCTTGAACGTTCCGGGATTGCCAATGTTTTTGACAAATACGGAGTCGAACAGGCTGTAGTTAATGCATCTCTTGAATGGAACGGATATTTCTATGCGGGCACCGATGCAGGACTGCTGATATTCGACACGGAACATACAAAAAATGTGGAGAATGAACTTACGGAAGAACTTTCCGGAGTGAGGATACGGTGCCTTATGGAGGACAATGAGGGCAATCTGTGGATATCCACTGCCGGCAGCGGTGCTATTGAAGTGTCCCCCAGGGGAGATGAATTCTATTTTACTGAGGATAATGGCATCACCGGCAATAAGGTCAGGTTTACCACGGCTCTTTCCGATGGCTCGGTGGCAATTGCATCCAATAACGGAATGGCAATAGCCAGGGATCATAAGGTCATCGAAGTCTATTCCAGCGACGAGAATTTTATATCGGCATATCCGCTGTCAATATGCGAAATGGAGAATGGGGACCTTCTTGTGGGAACCTCCGGAGACGGTGTGTGCCTTTTAAAGGATAAAAAGGTTGTAAAAACCTACTCACGATCCGAAGGATTATCCTCGGGAGTAATACTGAGGATTGTCAGGGATATCTTCGGAGAGGGATATTTTGTTCTGACGGGCAGCGGAATGTGCTATATGGATACGGATTTTAACTTCCGCGAGATCTCGGGCTTCCCGTATTACAACAACCTTGATATGTACATGGCAGAGGATGGCACTGTACTTGTGAGCTCCACAGCGGGAATGTTCATAACGAGTTATGATTCACTTATGAGTGGCGATGAGGTTTCGGTTACCTTACTTGACACCCAGTCGGGACTCCCCGGAAGCATTACCAGTAATGGCTGGAACTATGTTGATGATGACGGAACCTTTTACCTTGCGGGCAGCACGGGATTATATTCCTTTGACATCCATGACTATCAGCTGACTGTTGATGCCTACAAGCCAAATATTTCGGCCGTTATGATCGGAGGGGAAGTTCTCCCCACAACCAACGAGAAGACAATAACTATTCCAAAGGGAACAGGTGAAGTGACCTTCATACTTGAAACCAACAATTTCACTTCTTTCGATCCCTATGTAAGATATTACTTATCAGGCGTGGATGATGCCAAGACTACGGTAAAGGCAAGTGAACTTGGAAATGTGGTTTATAATCATATTCCCTCAGGTGAGCATGATTTCTGCCTTGAGATGATGAATGAAGAGGGTGGAACTGTAGTATCAAGAAATACCATAAGCATAGTAAAGGAAACAGAGGATTTTGAAAAAACAGGATTTCAGATTTATTTTTACTATTCCTGTGTAGTGATACTGTTTACCTTCCTGCTTGCGGTTACAAATATTGCAACGGACAGCGTCAGCCGAAAGCAGAAGCGTGCCCTTGAGAAGGCGGTGGCTGATCTTGAAAAGGAAAAGGCACAGGCCTTGGAGCTGGCCTTAAGACACGAGGAAAGCGCCAATAAATCAAAATCCGACTTTCTGGCGTCAATGTCACATGAGATACGAACTCCCATAAATGCCATTCTGGGAATGGATACAATGATCTTAAGGGAGAGTAGTGAAGATCGGATAAGAGGGTATGCAGCTGATGTAAAGAGCGCCGGGGAGACGCTACTTGCCCTGATTAATGATATTTTGGACTTCTCCAAGATAGAGTCCGGTAAAATGGAGTTAGTCAATGGCGATTATGACATGAGCAGTGTCATAAATGACCTTGTCAATATGGTGAGACCCAAGGTTGAGGCCAAGCATCTTGAACTGCAGCTTGATGTTAACCCGGATATCCCGGCAATGCTCTACGGAGACGAGGTAAGGGTTAAGCAGATAATACTGAATATCCTTAACAACGCGGTAAAATACACCCAGGAGGGATATGTAAGACTCAGCTTTGATTTCGAGAAGGTGGCTCCGGGACAGATTGCGCTTAAGGTGTCTGTTAAGGATTCGGGAATCGGCATAAAGGAGGAGGACCTTAAAAAACTGTTCTCTCCTTATGAACGTATTGAGGAAGGCCGCAACAAGAACATCGAGGGCACGGGCCTCGGAATGAGTATCACCAAGAATCTGCTTGAAATGATGGAATCAAATCTTGTTGTGGAGAGCGAATACGGAAAGGGTTCTGAATTCTCCTTCAGCATAATACAGCTTGTAAAATCACTTGAGGGAATCGGTGACTTTAAGGAAAGACTTAAGGCTGTGGAACAAAAGGTGGATGAAGGTGAACATTTCCATGCACCTGATGCCAGCATACTGATTGTCGATGATGTGGAGATGAACTTGATCGTCGCGCAGAACCTTCTCGGCAGGATACAGGTCAAGACCAAAACGGCGCCTTCGGGTGCGGAGGCTCTTAAAATGTGCCAGGCTGAGCACTTTGATCTGATACTTCTTGACTCCATGATGCCGGAAATGAGCGGAGAGGAAACCCTTAAACATATTAAGGCGGAATGCGAGCTGAATTCGGAAACTCCGATTATCGTGCTTACGGCAAATGCGGTTAAGGGAGCAAGGGAAGAGTACATGGAACTTGGCTTTGATAACTACCTTTCAAAGCCGATAGATGCCACAAAGCTTGAGGCAATGCTCCAGTGTTATCTGCCCGATGAACTTATCATTCCCGTTAACGGCAACGAACAGGCAGGAGAAAATGCATCGGACAACACACAGGGCGAAAGAAGCCCTGAAGATGAAGAATTCTTCGAGAAGATCGGAAAGATTCCGGGAATTGAGCTTGAGCGAGGCATAGAGACTGCAGGCGGAGAGGACATATACAAGGTCGTATGCCGTAACTTCTATGATACTGCCGCCGGCAGGATAGAACTCCTTGAAAAGCATTACAGGGAAAATGATATCAAGAACTATACCATACAGGTCCATGCGCTTAAGAGCTCAGCGAGACTTATCGGAGCATACTCGCTATCCGAAAAAGCCTGGGAAATGGAACAGGCAGGTCGCGCCGAAGACATGGAACTGATTGAAGAAAAAACCGATCCACTTATTTCCGAATACCGGAATCTCCTTATAGAACTTGAGGGGGCTTATGAGAATGGGGAAGATGATGCAGATAAGCCGCCAATCGATGAGGAGGAACTTAAGGGAGCTTTATCGGAAATGAAGGAGCTTTTGGAAGCCTTTGATTTTGATACTGCAGCGGAGCTGTTTGAAAGCCTGTCTGAATACAGACAGCCTGATAGCTTTAAGAGCATAGGAAGGTCCATAAAAGGCAAGATCGCCGAGGTTGATACTACCGGAATTATTGATATAATAGACTCATATCTGGAGGGATAGTGATGGAAGAAAAAGTACTTTTGTTTTTAGACAACAACAAATCCTTTATTACAAAGACAATAATCAAAAAGCTTGAAGAGGCGGGACATAAGTGCGTTCTCACTACTCTCGATACCAATGAGATCAATAAATACAGAGGTTCTATTGCAGGCTATGTATTTTGGAACCTTGGTGACAGGGATGAGATTGACAGCAAGGCCTGGCAGTTCTTAAAGGATATGTGTGTGGATGACAACTGCTGTATTTACGCAATGGGATATCCTGATGAAATTGCGAGAATCCGTGATGATTCCTTCCCTGCGAGCCTTTGGGGCGAGTTTCACAGACCCTTAAATGCAGTACAGCTTTCGGAGGAGATTGACAAGCTTGCAAGCTCTGAGAAAAAAGTGGAAGCTAAGCACATCCTGATAGTTGACGACTCGGGCACAATGCTCAATACCATAAAGGGCTGGCTTCAGGATGATTACAGGATATTCCTGGCTAATTCGGCGGCAAATGCCCTTACCTTCCTCGGAAGGAATAAACCGGATCTGGTTCTTCTTGATTATGAGATGCCCATATGCTCCGGGCCCCAGCTTCTTGAGATGATGAGAAATGACCCTGAAATAGCCGATGTGCCGGTGATATTTTTAACAGGGCATGATGATGCGGAAAGTGTTAAGTCGGTTCTGGCACTCAAACCGTCAGGATATCTGCTTAAGTCAAGACCTAAGGAAGAGATTAAGAGAGCAATAGCTGATTTCTTTGCAAAGAACAGATAAAAGACATGATCTATTCCTGCATTCGGTATTGCTTTGGACTTAAGCCGGTATATTTCTTAAATACCTTTGTAAAATAACTTTGATTATCAAAACCACAGGCGATTGCTATAT
>R03__coassemble_238_pt1 | contig 34523 bp, 30 predicted proteins | sample R03__metabat2_high_PE_019 | metagenome-assembled genome bin R03
AGGAAACACCATCCTGTGCATTTGAAGAAGCCTGTGTAAGACCACGGATCTGACTCCTCATCTTCTCACTGATTGTAAGTCCGGCTGCATCATCAGCTGCACGGTTGATCTTGTAACCTGAAGATAACTTCTCAGATACCTTTGACTGTGCTGATGTTGTGATTCCTAACTGTCTGTTCGCATTTGATGCGGTCATGTTGTGCTGTACTACCATTGACATAATAATTTCCTCCTTGAATGTAAGTGATGATTGCGGTACCCTCCGCACCATCACTGATACGGGCCTGGGCCCTTGTAATTTCCTTTACCTGTTTTATATATCGTCTGTTATGTCAATTACTTAACCCCTTTTTTTATTTTTTTCCAGCGAAATTTTATCCCCTTTGAAATGTTCAAAAAAAGAAGACCGGCGAACCGGTCTTCTTTCGTTATAGTAGTTATAAAATTGTGTCGATAATGAACTCCTACTAGCCAAGTAATGAAAGAACATTCTGTGTTGAGCTGTTAGCCTGTGCAAGCATTGATGTTCCTGCCTGTGACAGAATGTTGTTCTTGGTGTACTCAACCATCGTTGTAGCCATATCTGTATCACGGATTGCGCTCTCAGCTGATGTTGTGTTCTCAACAACGTTGTCAAGGTTGGCAATTGTATGCTCAAGTCTGTTCTGGATAGCACCAAGTGATGATCTCTGAGCTGATACTGATGAAATAGCCTTGTTGATGATCGAAATTGCACTCTGTGCAGAAGCACCTGTTGTGTCAGTAAAGCAGCTTGCCTTTGATAAGTCAACATCACCTGTTGTAAGTGCAAGTCCTGATGCATTCATTGCATTGATAGTAATGTTAATACGCTGTGCGCTCACATTCTTTGCACCAACCTGGATATCATAGTCAAATGATCCCTTTAAAAGGTTAAGTGTATTGAACTCTGTTGACTGTGCAACACGGTTGATCTCCTTTGTGAGCTCTGAGATCTCACTACCAATGGCTGCTCTGTCAGCTGATGTGTTAGTTCCGTTGGCTGCCTTAACTGCAAGCTCGTTCATTCTCTGAAGCATTGAGTGTACTTCTGTAAGTGCACCTTCAGCTGTCTGTACGCAGGAAACACCATCCTGTGCATTTGAAGAAGCCTGTGTAAGACCACGGATCTGACTTCTCATCTTCTCACTGATTGTAAGACCTGATGCATCATCTGCTGCACGGTTGATCTTGTAACCGGATGATAACTTCTCAGATACCTTTGACTGTGATGACGTTGTAACACCAAGCTGTCTGTTGGCGTTCATTGCTGTCATGTTGTGCTGTACTACCATACTCATATTATATTCCTCCTTGAATGTTTGTATTGCAGCATCCTTGCTGCAAGTTAGTTGAAGGTTAAACTTTCGATCACGTCCTCAGGCCGTACGCTCCGTCAGTTGTTCTCATAAAGTTTATTTCCTTTACTTGTATTATATATCGGAGCTGTTTTAAAATCCATAACCCCTGTTTTGAATTTTTTTTAATTTAATTTTTTATATTTTTTATCAAACAATGTTCATATAAAAACACCCTCAAAATTGAGGGTGTTTTCATTTTATTTCTTCTTATCAACTGAAGTTGGCCCTACTTCCAAGGCCTTTGACATTGTATTATAGTAGCTGGTTGCAACCTTCAGATTGGTCCTTGCCTGCTTGATGTCCTTCTTCCTGCCGGAAAAGGTCTTCTCTATTGTGGCGCGGTTTCTCTCTTCTCCCGTTCGGATCTTAATACTCTTATCCTCAAGCTCGGTTATAAGAGACTGCATGTGCCTGATTTGATCGGCATACCTGTCCTTATTGTCCCTAAGCTGCTCTCCAACCCTGTCATACAGTGCCTGAAAACCTTCATCCATCTCATTAATTCGGGTTATCTCGGCTTCTTTCTCTGCAACCAGAATATTAAAGCTGTCCCAATCAACCTCTTCGAATGATTTTCCCTCAAGGATTTTCATCTGGGATGTGTTCTTGTCTATCAGCCTGCTTAAGATAATGGATTTTTTCTCAAGGCTGTCAATCATTATCTGGATATAATCATCAAGTCGCTCCATTATGCCTCCTATGCCTGGTGATTCAGTCTCATGACTTCCTTCCAGGTATCACGCATTGTATGAAGATGTCCGGAAACCTCCTCCAGGATAGCCCTGTCCTTTTTCATATTGGCTTCTCTGAGCCTCTTCATAAGATAATTATATACATTATTGAAGTCATTGGCTATCTCATACTTAAAATTAAGTGTGACCTGAAATTCTTCAATTATATTCTGAACCTTCATTATATTGTTGTGAGCCTTTGGAATATCATTCTGCTCTATACCCATTATTGCGATATTGCAGAACTTAATGGCTCCATCATAAAGCATTAATGTAAGTTCAGCAGGAGAAGCCGTTAATATCTTATTTCTGTTATACTGCTGTGCATAAGCATAGCCGGGCATCATTGCCATTTTTCTTACCTCCGGTCAACAGATCTACGAGAACAGCTGGGATAAATATGACTGCTGGGAGTTAAGCTCTCCAAGCGCTGTCTCCATTGCTGAGAACTGGCTGTAATACCTGTCCTCTATATCAGCAAGATAGTCTTCCCAGTCTTCAATCTTATCTTCCTGGTCCTCCAGATCTGACTTTAACTTTTTATCAGAATAGAAGCTGCCATAGCTTGTATAGTTATTGGATGATGATGAAATCTTATTCATTCCATCATATAAACCGCCAATGAGCTGTGTGAAGAATCCCTGAACTGCAGACGGATCCGAAGCAATCATAGCTCTCAGCTTGTCTGTATTTGTTGATGTATATTCATCATCCTCATCACCGTCAAGATGAAATGCATTCTTTTCATTCTCGGCAGCATCAAAGTAGCTAAGTGTCTCTATTCCGAAACTCGAAAGCGAATATGTTTTTGTTTCGCCGCTTGCTGTTGTTACATCATATGTCTTAAGCATTGAGGAGCGCATCGCGCTTGCAAGGGTATCAATATCGGAATCTCTTCTCAAAAGTGAATCCTTGATCTTGGTCTCCCACTTTTCAATTTCATCATCCGTCATTTCCTCTTTCTCATCATCTGTAAGAGGTTCATAGTCAGATGCGCTTTCAGCATTATAGAGCTTATCAAGTTCATTGATCAGACTGCTGTACTCTGTAACAAAGTTCTTAATATTATTGTAAATTGTGTCAACGTCAGTATCCGTTACAAGCGAGAGTTCATCATCACCTGTAAGGCCCTTTGCCGTAATGGTCAGACCATTAATTGAAAAGGTATTACTCGATGACGTGAAGGTTGCACCATTAAGAATAATCTCAGCATCCTGACCACTAATCTTAGTTGCGGTGTCCCCTGTAAGTCCTAAGGAGTTCAGAACGTCCGCAGCCTCTCCTGTATTTCCGGAAAAGCTGAAGTTGTTAGTCGCTCCGCTTTCATTACTACTTATAAAGAATCTGTGATTTGTTTCATCATAGCTCGCGGTGATTCCATCAATTGCATTAAGCTGTTTAACGAAGTCACTCACTGTAGTATCAGAGTTAACACTGAGTTCAAGGGTTTTTGTAAAATTACCGCCTTCAGTAGTTCCGTCCTCAAGAGTAGTCAGATCCTTATCGCCGATATTTAAGGTGATCTTAGTATCGTCGCTAATGCTGCTGCCTAATATATCACTGAGCTTCGTCGATGAGGAAACACTTGAGGAAAGGGATCCTCCGGTTAGGTATCCGGCCTTTGCCATCTGATTAACCTTAAGTGTCTGAGTTCCGGTTACTGCTCCATCTGCAGCAATAACGGAAGCTTTTGAAGAGTCTGATACTGTAGTTGACTTCTTATTATACATATCAGAGAAGCGCATGGTGCTGGCATACTTGGTGTAGAAGTTTTTGATCTTGGAGTTGAGTGTTGTCCAGGCCTCCTGCTTCCACTCTGTCTTTGTCTTGGCCTTTGTGTACTTTTCCCCCTGCTCACTGTATGCATTTACAAGCTCCTGAACCATGGAATCCGTATCCATGCCGGAGTTTATACCTGTTATCCTAATAGACATTTCTGCCTCCTATCTCTTCTCATCAACCAGAAGTCCTGCCATCTCCCAAACCTTGGCGATCATGTCAAGGGTCTTTTCGGGAGGGAGTTCCTTAATAACCTCTTTTGTCTGCTTATCTACAATTTTAATCGTAACCCTGTTGGTGGCCTCATGGATTCCAAACTCCGCTACCGAATTGGACATCTTCTTATTTAAGTCTTCAACAGCCTTCCTGATCCTCTCGTTCTGGGCATCTGACTGTTTCTGCTGACCGTCTCCGCCCTCGCTGTTCGCATCCTTCTCATCTGCGGAATTAACTGATAATGTAATGTTATCAACGGGAGCCGCGCTCTGCTGCTCCGGTACTTCCGTATACTCTGCCGCTGTTTTTGTAACAGGTCTCTCTGTTGCTGCCTGCTGGGCCTGCTGCACGGGCTGGGCCACCGTATAGGTCATTGCGCTGCTTAATGGTTCTATTGCCATTTTGATCACCTCCATGTGACTTTTGTGTTTATTAACGTGCCCACTGCGGGCTTTGTTTTACAGTTCTATATTGTTTATCGACTCTTATTTATAAAAAATAACCCCTTTTTACATTCAAAAGGTTAAATTTGCCACAGTCCGGAGATTCGTCCGGGGTTTTTATTATAAAAATATTTTGGTGATGATAAACTAAAATACCGGAAAGCATCAATTGCCTTCCGGTAGATTTATTTTGATATCAGAACAGCCCCTTAAGTGCCTCAAGTGCACCTGCTTCCATTGACTGCTTGTTGGATTCCTGAATCTGGAGATATACCTCCTTACGATAGATGGGCACGTCCTTGGGTGCGGAGATGCCGATCTTCACCTGATCTCCCTTGACATCGAGGATAGTTACTTCAATCTTGTTATCTATAACGATTGCTTCGTTTTTCTTACGGGATAAAGCCAACATATCACTCACCTGCCTTTTCTTTTGCTGCCTGCAGTATATCATAGATAGGATACTTGACCATATACTGCTCGTCATCTGTAATTATCTGATTGGCAAGTCTTGTGTCACCGTTTATTACGATTGGAGCCTTAAGATTAACGCTCATCTTTGTAAGGTCTGAAGGTACCGTGATCGTTACAAGCACAAGCGTGTTGTCCTCTGTCGCCTCTCCTAAGGGCTTTAGGAGTTCATCCTCCACATTAGGATTGTATTCCGGCATTATGATCAGCGGATCTACGACCGGCATTGCAAATGCAGGTTCCTGAATGGACTGCATCCAGCGGATCGCTCCCGATGAGTCGCTGTCATGGACTAAGAGAAAGTCCTTAAGATCCGGGAATCCGATGATACCCTGAACGAAGGTGATCTTCTTAGCATCGTCAACCTCTACATCTCCGAAAAGTTTTGTTTTAATAACCATAGGTCACTTCCCTCCTTGAAAGTCAATCGCCTTTAGCGATATTTTTACCCCATTTAATCTTAATTCTACAAATAGTTAAGCAGTGTCTGCTGTGCTATCTTGGAAGCTGCCATCTGAGCTGCCTCAAGGGCCAGCTCGGCATTGCTTAAATCTATTGCCGTATCCGTAAGTTCTGCGTTTATATTATCGTCAGCCAACTCCGTAAAGCTCTCAAGCTGATCCGCAACTCGCTCCTTGGTAATGGTCAGTCTTGCACTCATGCTTCCTATATTGGCAATGGCAAGGTTTGTTGTATCAGCGTAGTTATCAAACTTCGTCAGCGCATTTGAGAAGCTCTTCTGGCACTGATCTGACAAGAGATCATAGGCCTTCTGGGCTGCCTTATACTCATCAGAATCCTTATCCGTTCCTGCCTCGTCAAGCTTTGTCAGAACCTTACCTGCATCAATAACTTTCTGGGTCAGTTCAACAAGCTCATCAACATCCCTGCCTATATCATGGGAATATACCTCACTTGCATGGGTATTGATGGTTATGGTCTGGTTAAAGCTTACCTCATACCGGATGTCCTGCTCCTGAAAATCAGGCTCTCCATTGTCGTTGTAATTATACTTAACCGGATTACCGTTAATATCCGTTGCATACATATCAACACAGGAAAAATAATGCTCCGGTCTTAAATCTCCCGTTTCCCAGCTAGACTTATCATAGCTGATTGAAATATCCGATGCTGTGGAAAGCGCTGTTTTAAGCTCATCGCTTAATATGATCTCACCCGTATCCGCTATCAGATGGGTCTTTCCATCTGTATACAAATCGTCATCTGCTGAAGTTCCAGTAAGTGACTCTGCCGTTAAAGTCACTGTAGTGGGCGTTGTTGAACCCTTTGCCGTATAGGTTAAGGTGTATGATTTTGCGGATCCGTCACTGTTTGTTGCATCGATGGTATCATATGCCAGTCTGATCCGCGATACCTCCACATCATCAACGTCCTGTTCTACGGATGATGAATAATCATCGGTTACGCCCTTGATATATGTAAAGGTATCGATATCATCAGAACTTAAGGGTTCCTTGATATCCGTATAGCCTATAGTACTCTTATCATCCGTGTTAAGGACTGTTAAGGACTCGCTTGTTCTGTAGCCGGTAAACACGGTCCTGTCGGCATAGTCCGCATTACCTGATGAATATATCTGATCTCTTAAGGCCTTTAAGGACTCAAGAATCTTCATTCTGTCGGATTCCGTATTATCATCGGAAGCGCCAGTTGTGAGATTTTCCTTAATGCTGGTAAAGATCTGGTCTGTCTGGGACAGTGCCGATTCGGTTATTGTAAGCCATGCCGTAGCATCAGGTATGTTCTTATCATAATACTGATTAAGCTGGGCAATATTGGTATTAAGCCTTAACGCTCTTATGGCAATAACAGGATCATCAGAGGGCTTTGTTATCTTCTGACCTGTTGCTATCATGGTGTTTAAGGTATCCGCTGAGGTCTTGTTAAGATTTATATTATTCTTCGTGTTGTTGTTCATCATGCTGTTGGTAATACGAATCATGTGAAACCTCCTTTTGCATTTGATTTGCACATTGTGCTGTTATATATATCGGACAAAATTCCTTAAAACTATACACCTGTATTTAAAATCAACTGGTCGTAAATCTCAGTCATAACCTGGATCATCTTGGAGGCAAGATTGAAGGCCTCCTGATATTTAACAAGGTTAAGCGCCTCTTCATCATTATCAACGCCCATCTCCGAAAGTCGCTGATTGACAATGGCAGAGGATATCTTATCGAAGTTAGCATAAAAGCTGTTGGCGCTTGAGGCATTGAGCGCGGTATCCGTTGTGATGCACTGCAGGAACTCACCTGCCGTACAGCCTCTGAAGCTTGCCTTTGTCTTATCTGCGGTAATGGTCAGCATTTCTTCCGTTATATCCTGGGCATCCTGGCCCTGGCTGATATCAGCAGTTGTTCCGAATAAGTTCACGTCCTTCTGCATATCGGAATTAACGGTAAAAGTCGCCGCCGTAAGCCTGTGGTAGCTGTCATCTGTTGATTTTACACTCTGTGTGGATGATGTCTTGGTGTAGTCATAGGCACTGAAATCATAGTTAAACTCATCATCATGGTCATCTGTTGAATCATAGGTTGAGTTAGTACCTGTTATGCTTGTTGCAAGGAACAGCTCATTGGCGCTGTCGCCGTAGTTATCCTGGGCCTGAAGCTCCACCTTGTTCATGGCTTCCGCAAAGACTCTGCACCACTCGTTAAGCTGTGACATATAGTAGGGAATGCCCTGATAATCAACGTTTGTCCCCACGCATGCTTCCTTATCTACGTAGGTACTTGCGCTGTCCTGACCTGCAGTCAGATTGAATATATAGGTATGTGTACCGGTTGTCTCATCATACTGAAGCTCCCAGCTGTCATATTCAAACAGCTTGTTTCCAAGCTGTATCTGACCATTTTCCGGAAGTGTCAGCTTGTTGATATCGGTAAGATAGTCAAGCTTTTCGTTAACTGATATGGTGACGGTCTGGGTATCCGTTGCGGCATCAGCTGTTACATCTGTTACCGTTCCGTTAAAGTATTCTTCGTTATTGCCGTCCCTTACCTCTATAAGTCCCTTAAGCTCTCCGCCCAGGTTTCCACCGTACAGACTGAACTCTACACCGTTTGAGTTAACTCCGTCTGAGGACCAATACAGATCATACAGTCCGTCAGCATCTGACTGATTAACCTTGTAGTCTCTTGCCTCACAGAGGATCGTATTATATTCATAGCCGTTTACCAGATTCTGGCCGCCGCCTATATTTACTATATATCTGTAGATTCCGGATTCTTCAGGATCCGATCCGTCAGACTGCTTACCCTCTGTTGTATAGATGGGGATCTCCTGAACCTCAACGTCCACGATCACTGAAAGTTCGTCAATGAGAAGGGATCTCTTATCTCTCAGTTCATTGGCCTTTGTTCCGTTTATCTCTATGGTATTGATCTGCTTATTTAAGGTTGCGATCTCGGAGGCAATTGCATTTATCTCATTGACCTTGTTCTGGATCTCGTCATTGGCATCAGCCTGGAGCTCCTGAAGGTTTGTGTACATTGCATTGAAATACTCTGTAAGAGTCTGGCACTCCGATAAGAATTCCGACTTAACCGTATCATCACCCGAGCTCTTTCTGACCTCATCAAGGGAGTCGAACAGGTCGGAATATATAAGGTTAAAGCCCTGCACACTGTCAGTATCCGTAAAGTACAGCTCTATCTCACTTGAGTACTGCTTCTTGATCTCATAGATACCGAGGTTTGCATTGTTAGCCCAATACTTAAGGTCATAATAGGAGTTTCTTATCTGATCGATGCTGACCGTATCAACACCGGCACCTGCCATACCGTAGGACTGGTTGGTACGGATTGCCTTTGCCGCCTCCTGAACCGTTGTCTGACGGGAGTAGCCTTCTGTTTCAACATTTGCAATGTTATTGCCTGTTGTATTAAGCGCTGCACTTGCTGAAATAAGTCCTGTATATCCTATATTTAATCCAAAAAAGGTTGAAGGCATTTTTCCTCCCATCCGGCCTATGGCCTTAGTTACTTATGTCTCGTTTATTATGTCAAAATCATTTATGCCAGATTTGATATCAGGTTCTCAAGCATTTCATTGCAGGCAGTTATGTATCGGCTGGCTGCATTGTAAGCATTCTGGAACTTGATCATATTGGTGAGCTCTTCATCGGAACTAACACCCATTATTGACTGACGGCTTGCATCGAGCTGTGAAACAGCTATTTCCTGGGCATCTACAATGCTCTGATATACGGAACCCGTTGTTGCGATCTCTCCCACAAGAGCTGAATAATAGTCCAGGTAGTCATACTGCATCGTAAGGTTCGGATTAAGTGCTCCGAAGGGATTCTCAAAAGCTTCTGCTAACAGGTCTGCCTTTGTCTGATCAGCCTGCTTATCATCCGTTACAAATGACATCTTCGAGGGCTGCTTTAACAGATCCGGGTTGATCTTTATGTTGTTGATGGTATAAAGTGTTGAAACATCGGCATGCTGAACACCTGATGCCTCTTCCACATAATCATAGGTTCCGGATGAATTTTCCGTATATCTTTCGGTTCCAAGCCTTACAAACAGTTCAAACCTCGAATCCGCTTCATCCTCTGTGAGTCCTGTCTGGGATGCGGCACTGTCACCATACTCACCGCACAGGATATCGTTCATGGTAGTCATCATGTTGTGGACCAGATTATCAAGTTCTGCCATTACGTTCATGACTATTGAGGATCCTGTTCCGATGTACTGGGTCGTTTTGCCTGTTTCGGGATCCGTTACCTTATAGCCGTCATTGTAAACATCGCCGTAGGTTGGATCATCGCTTGTAAGGTCCGTGTAATTGGCTCTTCTGTCACCTCTTGCAAGGATTATCGATTTAAGCTCGCCTATATCCGAATCAAGCTTACTGTTTATCTCCTGGGTAACATCAAATACCGGCTGATTTTCATTCTGGGGCCATATAGGTGTGTAGAAGCCCGTTCCGCCGTCTGTCTCGGTATCCATATGGAATACCCTGTCTCTGGCCACGAAGGACACACCTTCTATTGAAACCTCAGTTGATCCGTCTGCGTTTGTAAAATATGTAATATTGACAAGACTTGCCAGCTCATCAAGGGCACTGTTCCTCTGATCTCTTAAGTCATTGGCCTCGGCGATGGAATGCTCTATATCGCCCTCACCGTTCTGTACCCTGACTTCCTCTGTATTTATCTTGATATTAAGCTCGTAGATCGTATCTCCCAGTTCATTGATACGGTCAACATAGTCCTTAACTCTTGAATTTAAATTGTCCTGATAGTCGCACAGTCCGTTATATACCGACTGGGCTCTCTCCAGGAACTGCTGGGCAGAGTTAACAAGCTCACCCTGTACTACGGAGCTTGTGGGATCCTTCTGAAGCTCCTGGATGGCAGTCCAGATATCCGACATTGAATCCTCAAAAGCCACTCCGTCAAACTCACCAAGGAGAGTCTCTATTTCGGATGTTGTCTCGTAATTGATCTCATAAAAAGCAGACCGTCCTGCTTCCTTACGATAGGACTGGTCCAAAAAGTAGTCACGCACCTGACGGACCTTGGCATATTCAACACCCAGGCCCACCTGCTTGGTGGATACTGATCCATTTCCGATTGTATTGTAGATTTTGTCTTCGAGTAAGACCTGCTGACGTGTATATCCCTCTGTCTCTATATTAGACAAATTATGCGCTGTGGTATTCAGCGCATTCTGACTCGTCATAAGCCCGGTTGCTCCAACATAAAGTCCGCTCATCAACGACATATGATCACCTCAATAAAAACTACTGTTTGGCATCAAAGCCCTTTACCGCACCAAGCTCAGCTCCATAGCTTATGGCATTTCTGCCGTAATTGGCTGTCTGTGGTGCTCCTCTTAAGGATCTTAACAGGTTCATATCAAACTGAACCATCTCAAGGGACTCCTCAATCAGTTTCTGGTTATTCTCGTTAAGAGATCTGACCTGGGAAACTGTTGATTTAAGCTTGTCATGCACCTCTGCCAGCATTTTCTGCTCCTTGGGCTGGCGGGCCATAAGATCCACAAGATTTGAAAGTTTTAGTGATTCAACATCCTTGTTGATTACGTTGGCTATGTCTTTCGTCACTTCCGCACGCTTATTATCAAGACGGGAGATATCTGACACAACGATTTGTTCTTCATCCGTGATTTTTTCGAGTTCCGCAATGTTTCTGGCCGCGATGACCGAGGACTTGCGTTTTGACAAGTCAAGGAGCTTTTCGTATTCCTGATTTTCCTTATCGAGCGTATCGATCAGCTCTTCCATTAAACTTGCCACTTATCTACTCCTTTTAGGGGGTGTGATCGTTCAGCTTCTAACCGGAATTAGAAGCTGAACTTTGCCTCATACTTTTCCATGAGCTTTGAGGCAAAATCACCATCGCTAACCTGATATGTACCGTCAGCCATTGCAGCCTTTATGGGTTCTGTGACCTCTGTTCTTACATCGGGTGCATTCGCAATTGCCTGCTTTGCCGTTTGGATATCCTTTCCAAAACTGGAAATCTGAACCTGATCGCGACCCATGCTTTTTGTAGTCTTATTCAATGATGTCGGTTTCTGGCTCGAATAAATCTGGCTCACTGCGTTATATGCTTCTATACGCATTTCCATTCCTCCTTCCTTGGAATATACCCCTTACTAAAACATTTCATTCACTATGTTTATCGGAGTTTTTGAAAAGGACTTAACCCTTTTATCTGTAAAATCACGAAAAAATTTGATGTTTTTTAACAAGTTAATAATCTTTTACTTAAATAAAGTACCCATAAGGCTGCGGCCAAGCTGCGCTGCCACATTACCGCCTATCTTTTTACCAAAGGTGCCTCCCACACTCTTACCTAAGCTCTGTCCGATCTCTCTTCCTACGGTGCCTGCTGCCGTGGAGGCAACTGATTTTGCGGCCTTTTTGATGGCCTGGTTTTTCTTGGCAGCCTCTTTTTCCGCTGCTCTTTCGGCTATCCTTCTTTCGGTTTCCGTCTGCTTTTCTATTGCCTTTTGTTCCTTCTCGGCGGCCTTCTGGGCCTCTTTAGCCTCTTTTTCTGCGGCCTTCTCTAATTCCTTCTCTTCCTTTTCCTTTGCCTTCTGCTCTTCTGCCTGCTTTTTCTCTTCCTCTATGGCCATGTTTCTCTGACTCTCCTGACGCTGTAAGAATTCATACGCCGAGTCAGGATCAACGGGATCCTTATACTTAAGATAGAGATTATTGGCAACGGTTAATTTCTTTATCTCCTCATCGCCCGCAGGGCCCATTAAGGACCTTGGTGGCAGGATCTTAGTCTTCTCAACGACTGTGGGTATACCCTCTTCATCAAGCACCGACACAAGAGCCTCGCCTACTCCTAAGTTTTCAAGTGCCTCCTTGGTGTCAAAATCCGGATTGCTCCTGAAGGAATTGGCAGCTGTCTTGATGGCCTTCTCTTCCGAAGGTGTATATGCGTGCAGGGCATGCTGTATCTTGTTGCCCAGCTGGGCCAAAACCTCATCGGGAATGTCAGCAGGTGACTGGGTTATGAAATAAAGGCCCACTCCCTTTGAACGGATGAGCTTAACAACCTGTTCGATCTTGTTCTGAAGTGCCTTTGACATATCCTTAAAGAGGAGATGCGCCTCATCAAAGAAGAATACCATCCTGGGCTTTTCAAGGTCCCCAACCTCCGGAAGCGTCTCAAAAAGCTCTGATAAAAGATACAAAAGAAAGGCACCGTAAAGCGTTGTATCTGCGGCAAGCTTTCTTGAATCAAGGATGTTGATGGTCCCTCTTCCATCGAGATTATTGGTGAAAAAATCGACAATGTTGATGGCAGGCTCCGTAAAGAGCTTATCACCTCCCGCTGCCTCAAGAGCAACCACATTTCTGATGATTGCCGCAAGGGATGCCTTCGTCATATTGCCGTATTCCTTTGACAGCTCCTCTGCATTTTCCGAGGCATACTGAAGTATGGCCTTTAAATCCTTCATATCAACCAGCAGTAACTTTTCATCATCAGCCATTTTAAACAGGCATGTGAGGATATCCGCCTGGGTATCATTAAGGTCCATAAGTTTTGCCAGGAGCACGGGACCCATTTCTGAGATCGTGGTTCTTAAGGGTATTCCGCTCTCCCCATATATATCCCAGAACACCGTGGAATATGACTGATACGAGAATCCGCATTCATCAAGTGAAAATCTCTTTATCCTCTCCTGCATGTTCTCAGAGTCTTCGCCCGCCTTGCACATGCCGGACAGATCCCCCTTTACGTCGGATAGGAATACAGGCACTCCCGCATCAGCAAAGGACTCAGCCAAAACCTTAAGTGTCACGGTTTTACCTGTTCCCGTGGCACCTGCTATAAGTCCATGACGGTTTGCCATTTTAGGCAGCATGCATATCCTTTCATCCTCTGCGCATCCGATCCATATCTTATTATCGATGAACATATACCTCTCCCTTCTTAAATAACAGCTTTTCTCTTTTATCCTGTCCTGTTTAAAAAAAGCCGGCAGAGCAACGCCCTTCCGGCAAAATCAATTGCATATTGATCCTGTTAGAAAATACCGAATATTTTCTCTCTGAAGCCATCATGCAGATCCGCATAGGTTGTGTATCCCATGCCCGGATTGCCATAACGCTCTGACCAGTAATCCCTGAGCTTATCGCATAACAAAATGGCATTCTCATCCTCTGTAAGCTGGATTGCAGGGAATACATAGAAGATCATGAAAAGGGTTGAATCGGAATTGGCTATTCCTCTTACCTTGCCATGCCATGCGAAATGGTCATATACATTATCGGTAAATATCTTTGATATCTCAACTGCCGCTGCTTCCTTATCCTCGGCATCGGCAATGAATTTCAGCATTTCATCAATGTAGTGGCCGTGATTTTGACGGAACTCCTCCATCCTCTGTTCGTAGGTGGTCTTCTTGGCCTTTTTAAACTTGATCATCTGGAAATCGATTATTTCGTATACGTTCTCTAGCATATTGTTCTCCTTTGGGGATTTTGGGGGTTACTCATCTACATATTCCACAGAGCCATCTGAGTATATGATCTCCCAGTAGCCTGTATCCTGACCGCAGTCCTCAATGTACTGGCGGCTCACCTCAACCTTACCGTTTGCAGCACCCTGAACTGCTTCCTGGGCCTGCTGTGCTGCCTCCTGGGCCGCCTTCTGGGCTTCCTCGGCCTGTTTAGCTGCTTCCTCTTCTGCTGCCTTCTGGGCTTCCTCGGCCTTTTTCTTATCTTCTTCCGCCTTCTTTAAATCCTCTGCTTCTTTAGCGGCCTTCTCATCCTCTTCGGAATCACTCATTTCTTCATCGGATTCCCCATTAAATGCATTATTTATATCATCTGCCGCTTCCTCAAGATCTCTTTGGGCATCATTGATATCTTTTTGAGCTTCATCAATGTCATAGTCCTCATCCGCATATTCCTCCAGCATCTCAACGAAGGAGGAAATCGCATCCTCATTGCTTGACAGAGTTGATACGGCCCCAACAAGCTTACCGCAGCAGATTGACAGTGAAATAGTCATGACGATTGTCGTGATCTTGGCCATAAGGCCTCCAAATAAAAATCCCATTTTTATAATCTCCTCATAATAATATATTTGTAACTTATCTCAATATTAAAAATGTACAGGATAGGTTGCCAGGGGGTTAAGAGGCTTAACCGGATAGTCAGAATAGGTTCTCTTAAACATCATATTCCTGTATGCGGCCTTGGCATCAGCCATATCGGGATCGAATAAGTACCAGGCTCCGTCCACATAAACCTCGGCCCATCCGTGGGGTGTCAGACCACCCTTTGCCGACTTTATATTACCTGTTATCACATGGGTATCAAAACCGCAGCCCTTGGCAAGGTATGCAAATGCCGAGGCATATCTGTAGCAGTTGCCCTGATGGGTGGTAAACACATCCATGGCATAACCTCCGGTAAAGTCACCCCCAGGGGTCTCATAGGTTCTCTTATAGCTTGTGGTATCTATTACCCAGTTAAAGCAGGCAAGAAGCTTTTCATCATCAGTCATTCCGGGTGTTATTATCTGGGCAAGGACTGATTTTACGGCATTGGCAAGGGCTTCATTTGATACATTTTCCGGAACTCCCGTTGTTGCCTCAGCCGTATTCTGGGCTGCCGTTGCGGCCGCAAGCTGCTCCTGGGTAAACTCAACCTTACCGTCAGCTCCCAGTTTAAAACCGCTCACCGTTGTGTTTTTGGCCATTGTGCCATCGGCATTAAAATAGTAAATGTCGCTTCCTATTGTCTGCCATCCAGTGCCCACAACACCATTAGCGAATAAAAGATATGTCTTTTTATTGACCGTAACAAGTCCTGTCTGCAGGTTTCCGTTGGCATCAAAATGCCACTTAAGTCCGTTTAGCTCCAGCCAGTTGTTCTTAAGGCATGAGCCATCGGTGTACATCCAGCTTATTCCTGTCGCCGTCTGGACAAAGCCCACCGGTGTCTTCTCCGTCTTAGCGGATACCCTCGCCGGGCACAAAATCACCACCAGGGTCACGGCAGCACATAAAGCAATGCCGGCAATGGCCTTTCTAACATTCCTCATACATCCCCTCCTAAAGCAACTTAATATTTCTAAAAATCAGTGCAGTAGCCCTTTTCATCAAAGGTATAGCTTCTGCCCTCTATTTCTTCGGTGGTGTTCTTTAAGAACTCCCCGTTTTCAAGCTGATATCTCCAGCCCACATTGTTATTCTTAAAGCCCTTTAATGATACACCATTTTCAAGGTATACACCAAGGTTTAATTCATTTCTGGTCTCATCATCCTGGAAATGCCACCATTCACTTGTAAGACCGTTAAAGCCCACGCCCTTCATGTAGCTCTCAAGGAGCTTGGCATTATCGTTATTAAGCGCCGATATGGAGTTATGGCTTAGATCATGCATGGATGACTGCATGGTAAGCTCTTCTTTGCTATCCCTGACTTCAAGTGTTAAGTCAAGGGCGATTCCCCTGTTATGGGCGCTTACAACCTTGGCCAGGAATGCGGACAGCTTCATACTGCCGCTTGTCATGGCTGTTTCATAGGTAGGCTGCTTCGCGATCATATCGCTTAAGAGAAGCTGCCCCGGAGCGGATGTGGGATCTATTCCCTGCTCCGTTAATATATAGGATGCCTGGTACTGGGCCTTAATAAGGGGTGTGAGCTGTAGCATCCTCGTAAGCCCCACATCAGAGCCTGGATCAATCCCTTCTGCAATAACCTGCTGGGTCAGCATGGCTGTCAGTTCCTCGCAGTAGGCATTGTAGGCTTCCTCATCTTCTTCATCGGGCACTCCTATTTCATTGCCGTCGTCATCAAGGAACGGCACAGGGCCGGACAGGATCTGCTCTGTGGTATCATACATATACCTGGTAGCTTCATGAGGTCTGTAGGCTTCATAAATCTTCAGCACATAGTTATCATTTGATGCCGCCTCAGCCGCGCTGGCCAGACGATTTGCGCAGGGGTAGAGGTAGGGGACCACGAATTCCTTTTCTTCCTCACTTACACATATATCCTCAAAACCCGGGATCACCTCTCCTGTCATTTCAGGGATGTTATAATCCCCAACCTTAAATATTGAGGAATAGCTGTTTGTTATATCATAATGGCACAGATCTCCCAAATACTCAGGAAGGTTTATCATGACATATCTTTCATCAAGGTAGCCCTCGCCCTCCGAGATCCTGACCCTGAACTTCTCGTTACTCTCTTCCAAAACACACAGAGTCTCGCCGGCCTTTGCCTTACCAATGACCTCACCTCCGTCATCCGTTGAGTAAACATCAAGATCCATGATGGGCCAGATGGTGCAGTAAAGAGGTGACCTTTTCGACCTCACGTTAAGCTGCGGAGATTCAAGTACTATCTGCTCATCGGGATTTTCGGGATCCTTAAAATACGCCAGAAGCTTATAGGATACTATCTTCTCAGAGGGCAGCCAGTCGGTCTCATATCTCATGGGATCCTCTGCACTTGTTATCTGAAGCGTATCCCACTCATCCGTATCCTCATTGTACTGAAGGAACTCATAGGTGTCCGGCCTGGCCTCCTGCCAGGTAAAACTGTACTTGCCGTCCATATTGAACTCGCAGGCAATCGAAATTTCATCAGGCAGGAGCTCCTCCCTTGAAACCTCAATAACATCTCCGTATATACTGTACTGCTTGCAGTTCTTTTCCTTTTTATAGGTCCTTGCCTGGAACTTAAGAGGCTCTCCTCTTTTAGGGAGTTCAACGTCCTCCCCTACGGTCAGCACACATCCGTCGTCGCTTATCTCATATATAAGCTGCCTTTCCCCTTCGGCAAAATCACCCACTCTGTATAGCTCGCATACATAATCCGGATCGTTTGGCCAGTTAAGTGTTATTGTCTGATTTTCCACACTGGTAGAGTGGGAAAGGTCCGGTACCATAAGTTCCTCGGGAACAATGGTAACTGACTTCTTGCGGCTCTTAACCTCAAAGGTGCGTCCCAGGATTGATTTTACCCTGATGGGTTCGAACTTAAGGGTCAGTTCTTCTCCCGACTCAACGTCCTCAACCGTGGCCCTGTTATCCGTGTATTCACCAATGTAGGTATTCTTCTGGGTATCGGGGTCATAGCGGTAGAGCCTTATCATATCGACTGCCTCTGACTCCTCCCAGGAAATGTTCATTACATTGCCTGTAAGGCACAACTCAAGCTGCTCATCTCCTATTCCCGTGTCCCTGTTCCAGTAAAAATAAGCAAGAGCAATAAAGGCGGCAACCGCCGTCATAAATGCAAGCCATATTAAAATTTTATCAAAAAGCCGCCTTCTGGCGCTTTTTCTTTTGCGTCTCCGCTTTGCCTTGGCCGCCATTTAATTCCCCTTCTTAAGCATGACGAGCTCTCCGTTTAAAACTCCCACAATATCAAGAGCTGTTATATCTCCTTCTTGGGGCCTTATAAGAGCCGTAAAGCCGTAATCCCCTTCCTTACTGCTTACGCAAAAGGCTCCATAGGATACAATATCCTCACCGTATTCAATCTGAACGTAGATCGGACTGTTAAGGTCGATGGAACCCTCTGTTACACTTCCGTCTATCCTTAAATATTCTCCCTGACTTGTGATCTCATAGGTTGATATTCCATCTGATTCCCTGGGATTCCAACCCCTTGTGCCTGCCTTATCATTAAGGAGCTTAACAAGTCCCTCTCCGTCAAGTTCTATGTCTTCAAGCCCGAAATCTATGCTGATATCCTCTGTATTTTCATACTCAGCAGGGGCCTCCATTTCCGGAACAACCTGGGCAAGGGTTGGAAGATGCCTTTCAACCTTTTCCGCTATCACAATGTCCGCATCCGTTGAGGATAGATCCTCTGATACCTTGTAGGGCACGACCTTTGAAAAATAACCGTTTTCAAATTCCGATGCCATGTAGGGAAGGAGTGAATTGCCAAAAGAATCCCTGTACATAAGAAGGTTCCCCTCAGCCGAAGGATTGATGGTTTCAACTATATCGTCCTCAACCGTTGAATTGGAATCCAGGGTCGCATAGGGAAAGACCTCACGGTATTTATAATCCTTTTCGGGCTCTGCTAGGGATGAATACAGCATCTTGTTAAGATCGCCGTAGTAGTCGCTCACTATTTCAGGCTCCGTATCATCATAGGTTTCGTGATCCTTATCAGCCGCATCCAGTAACGCATTGTAGGCAAGGACAGCGCCCTTATTGTTCCAGTGGGAGTCTCCCTTATAGTAGAGAACCTCCGGCTCGCTCTTAAAGAGAGAGTATACGTCCACATAATTAACACCCTCAGATATAAGGTAGGGTATCAGCCTCTCAACATCGCTTCTGGCCTCAATTGTATACTTATATCTGTTGGGCATATTGCCACCGTAGAGGGAGTTCTTGTTGGGAGCAACCGTGAACACGAAGGTTTTCCCTTCCGCCTCGACATAGTCCTGCATCAGCTTCACGTTATGAGCCATGTTATAGATCATTCTCTCGCTCACCGGATTATCATGGCGAAAATCATCCAGGGTTGCCGAGTAGTAAAGCCATCCATCTCCGCCCATTATAACGTCATCAACCGTCGAGGTTTTGAGAAGCTTCGCCGAGATGTATGAATTAAGGGACACCATCTCATTTCTGAAGGCAAATCTGTCCGTAAAATAATCACCCAGATCAGAGAGAATATTGATATTATATCCATTCTCTGTCGTTAATGATGGCATTTCCTTTAAGGTCTTATTTTCTGTTGTGGTTTCGGTCCGGTAAAAGCTCATGGCCCCAAAGGGAATGAAGCACAATAAAACAGCTATTACAATGTATACCAGGTAATGTTTTTTATTCATGTCAGGATCATTTTAAAACGCATCAGAGCCCGCACCTTGTGGCACGGGGCTCTTTTGCTAAAACTTAAAGTATATAAACGGTGAATAGGTGCTGTTAACAATGAACATCATCGACGTAACAAGCAGCAGAAGCAGGATGACTCTCCTTACAATGCATACCCATCCCTCTTTGGTGTCATTGAATTTGGCAATATGCGCTGATACATATCTCGGCAGAAGCTGAGCCCATGGGATCATTGCGATCAGGGATAAAATGAGTATAAATATCAGTTTGTTATCAGTATAATATCCTACCGAAAATGCATTATAGGTATGGGTGCTTGTATGGAACATTGTTGCAAAATAGCCCAGGGCTGCTTCGATATCCTCTATCTTAAAGAGTACCCAGCCCAGGGTAACAACAAGCATCGTGTACAGCCATTTAACCGGCTCCGGCATATGGTGCTTAAATGATTTTTTCTTAAGGGCACGCTCTATGAGCATAAAAATCCCATGCCATAAGCCCCATACTAAAAATCCCCAGGCAGCGCCATGCCAGATACCCGTTGCCAGAAAGACTATGAGCAGGTTTACGTACACATTGCCTGTCCTGTTGCCTCCAAGGGGTATGTAGAGATAATCTCTGAACCAGCCTGACAGTGTTATATGCCAGCGCCTCCAGAACTCCGTTACCGATCTTGATATATAGGGATAGTTGAAGTTCTCGGAAAATTCAAATCCGAACAGCTTTCCAAGGCCTATCGCCATATCCGTATATCCTGAAAAATCATAATAGATCTGAAGTGTGTAGAGGATCGCGCCAAGCCATGCAACCGACGTTGCCATCATTGAGGGATCGCATTCAAATATGGAATCCGCAACCTGCCCCAAAGTATCCGCTAATATAACCTTTTTCGCAAGTCCCACGATAAATCGTTCGATTCCATCGGAAAATTTTGAAAGAGAAAGCTCCGGATTCTTGATGGCCGGCTTCATTTTGGAATATCTCTCTATAGGTCCCTGTAAAAGCTGGGGGAACATTGTTATATACAGGGCGTAATCTATAAGGTTTTTCTCAACGATTGAAACCCTGTTGCCGTTTTCATCAATCGTTCCCTCCATCCTGTAGACATCCACAATATACGAGATTGCCTGAAAGGTGTAGAAGGAAATGCCCAATGGAAGGATGATACTTATTAGCTCCTCAGATCCCTCCTCGATGCCTGTGAAGGTTTCTATGAGCATATAGGTGTATTTAAAGTATATAAGAGCCGCAATGTTTAATATCACCGTTACTATGAGGATGATTTTGCCCGAATGGGTCTTGTGGCCTGCACCCTCCGCTGCTTCCTTAATGCTACTCTTAGGCTCCCTCGCTATAAGGATTCCGGCACCGTAATTAAGCAGAATCGACACTGCAAGGATAGGCAGATATTTGGGATCATTCCAGCCGTAGAAAAAAAGACTTCCAAAAACAAGCCAGAGGTTTCTGACTTTTTTCGGAAGTATATAATAGCCCGCAAGCATCACGGGCAGAAATATGCAAATAAAGGTTAAGGTACTGAATGCCATTTGATATACCGGGATTTAAAATTTACTTTAACTTCTCAGCCAGCGCTGCTTCTTCCACCCTCATTCTGGCCTCTGTCCATCTGGTCACCGTCATGCCCCGCTGCTTCTTGCCGCGTCCCATAAGCTCAAATACCTGCTTAAGGTACTCAAGTGTAACCTTCATGGTAAGTTTTGACTCTCCTGCAGTTCTGTCCTGGAACTTAAATGGAATCTCCACAACCGTTGTATAGGTTCCGGTTGCCAGGACCTCAATAAGGATCTTCCAGCCGATGGGTCTCATATCCGCACCGTCAATGACTTCTTTTTTGAACATAAACAGACCTGAAGTGGGGTCTGAAATCTTATGGAGGCAGGGAAGCAGGATCTTGCCTATATAACGTGCTGTTCCTGACACAAACTTTCTGTAAAGATTAAGCCCGCCATCATCGCCACCGGGAATAAATCTTGAGGGAACACAGAAATCAACGCCTGTTTCCATTACCGCATACATAGAGCGAAGAACCTTAGGCGGATGCTGAAGGTCCGCATCCATAACTGCCAGATAATCGCCCTCTGCTAAGGAAAATCCCTTGATAACAGCTGTTGCAAGGCCTTTTTCCTCTGTCCGGTGCTCAAGTCTTACGCCCTTATTATTTTCCATGATCTTCCTTATGACATCAGGGGTATCATCTGTTGAATCATCCACAAATATGATTTCATGGTCAATTCCCTTAAGAGCCTCGTCAAGCTGGCTTACCAGCCTTTCGACATTTCCCGATTCATTATATGAAGGTACGACTATTGATAATTTACTCAAGATACTTCCTCCAGATTCTTCTTAAGTTCAAGCATTTTATCTCTAAGCTCTGCAGCGGCCTCGAAGTTAAGCTCCGCAGCGGCCTTCTGCATCTGTTTTTTAACGTTTTCAATGAGTTTTTCAAGTTCCTTCCTATCCATGGATTCGGGATCCTTTTGGAAGGTAAGCTCTGTTGATGCAATCTCCTTGGAGATACTGATGAGGTCTCTGACCGCCTTTTTGATGGTGGTAGGCGTTATGCCGTTCTCCTCGTTATAACGCATCTGGATCTTGCGACGCCTGTTTGTTTCATCTATTGATTCACGCATGGAATCGGTCATCATGTCAGCATACATAACGACCCTGCCCTCTGAATTTCGGGCTGCACGTCCTATGGTCTGTATAAGTGAGGTTTTTGACCTTAAAAAACCCTCCTTGTCAGCATCAAGGATTGCCACCAGGGCGATCTCCGGAATATCAAGACCTTCTCGCAGCAGATTGATGCCCACCAGCACGTCAAAAACATCCAGACGCATGTCCCTGATGATCTCAGCTCTCTCTAAGGTATCTATATCGGAATGGAGATACTTGACCCTTATCCCAACCTCACGCATGTAATCTGTAAGATCCTCTGCCATGCGCTTTGTCAGGGTAGTCACTAAAACCTTATTCCCCGCATCCGTAGTCTTTCGGATCTCTCCTATCAGGTCATCTATCTGACCTTCGGTAGGTCTCACGTCTATCTCGGGGTCCAAAAGGCCTGTGGGTCTTATGACCTGTTCAGCCCGCAAAAGCTCGTGCTCCTCCTCATATTTTGAGGGGGTTGCCGAAACAAACAACATCTGGTCTATTTTACCCTCAAACTCAGTAAAGTTCAAGGGACGGTTGTCCTTGGCAGAGGGAAGGCGGAAGCCATAATCAACCAGGGAGGTTTTTCGCGCCTGATCTCCGTTATACATGGCCCCCAGCTGGGGGATTGTCATATGGGACTCATCTATTATTATAAGATAGTCATCGGGGAAGTAGTCCATGAGAGTATATGGCGGCTCTCCGGGCTTGCCTCCTGTCAAGTGACGGGAATAGTTCTCTATTCCGGAGCAAAAGCCTGTCTCCATTAGCATCTCTATATCGTAATGGGTTCTCTCAGATATCCTCTGGGCCTCTAAAAGCCGATCCTCACTTTTAAAATAGGCGATCCGCTCATCAAGCTCGGCCTCTATGGAACTTGTTGCTGCCTTAAGCTTCTCCCTGGGTATTACATAATGGGATGCAGGAAAGATGGCAAAATGCGAAAGGGAAGATGTGACTTTCCCTGTTAAGGGATCGAATTCCGTTATTCTGTCTATCTCGTCACCGAAAAATTCAATCCTGACAGCCTTATCCCCTTCCCATGCCGGGAAAATCTCTATAGTGTCCCCCATAACCCGGAACTTACCACGGCCAAAATCCATCTGATTACGCTCATAGCTGATGTCTATGAGTTCTCTTATAACATCATCCCTGTCCTTCTCCTGCCCGGGACGCAGGGATACGATCATGTTCTGATAGTCTGAGGGGGAGCCTATACCGTAAATGCAGGACACTGATGCAACTACAATGACATCCTTTCTTTCCGAAAGCGAGGCCGTTGCTGACAGCCGGAGCTTATCTATCTCGTCATTAATGGCGGAATCCTTCTCAATATAGGTGTCGGAGGAAGGTACATACGCCTCCGGCTGATAGTAATCGTAGTAGGAAACGAAGTACTCCACGGCATTTTCCGGAAAGAATTCCTTCATTTCGGAGTAAAGCTGTCCCGCCAGTGTCTTATTATGGGATATGATCAGTGTGGGCTTGTTAAGGGCCGCAATAACATTGGCCATGGTAAAGGTCTTGCCGGAGCCTGTTACTCCCAGCAGGGTCTCAAACTGATTGCCCTCCTTAAAACCTGCCACCAGCTCCGCTATAGCCTGGGGCTGGTCACCTGTAGGCTCGTATTCACTATGGAGTTTGAATATAGGTTCTGTTTCTGACATTATATGTTCGCCCTGACTCTACAGGTTAAGTCCCTTTGCCTCATCGCATCCAAGAACCACATTAAGGCACTGGATAGCTGCACCTGAAGCGCCCTTACCCAGGTTATCGAATCTTGAGGAAACCTGGATTCTATCCTCGTTGCCGGTAACAAATATCTCGATTCCGTCCCAACCCGATGCATTATTACTGCCTAAGAAGTTCCCTGTTTCGGCCTCAGCTCCTAAGGGATTGACTTTAATGAATTTTTCTCCTGCGTAGTGGTCAGCATATGCTTTCTGTATGCTCTCCGGAGTCGGAGCGCCCTTCAGCATATCTGCGTACAGATTTACCGTAACCAGCATTCCGCTGTAATAATCGGCCACTATGGGGGAGAACAGCGGATCCCTCTTAAGTCCGCATATTGCCTTCATTTCAGGCAAATGCTTATGCTTCTGGCTCACTCCGTATACTCTCGGCGAATTAAGCTCGTCAATCCGCTCATCGCCCTCATACTGGGCTATCATCTTCTTACCGCCCCCTGAATAGCCGGTAAGAGAAAATGCGGATACGGGATAGTCATCCGGCATGATACCGCCTGCCACAAGGGGATAGATGAGGGTTATAAAGCCCGTTGCATGGCATCCCGGCACCGCAATGCGCTTGCCATTCTTGATTGCCTCACGATGTGCCGGCGAGAGCTCCGGGTAGCCATAAGCCCAGCCTTCGGCAGTCCTGTGGGCTGTTGAAGTGTCTATTATTATGGTTTCGGGATTAATGCAGAGCTCAACTGCCTCTCTGGCTGCCTGGTCCGGCAGGCACAGGAAAGTTATGTCCGATGCGTTTATGAACTTGCTGATCTCTTCAGGGTCCTTACGCAGCTTCGAAGATATCTTTAAAAGTTCGATATCATCTCTCTTCTCGAACCGCTCAAAGATCCTCAGTCCCGTTGTTCCTTCACTTCCATCTATGAATACCTTTTTCATCTTGTCTCCTATCTGACCACCTGTAGTAAGTCGGTCTGATCTTTTTTAAAGTCTTAACTGCCACTCTGTAAAATGTACACTTTATGGTTTACCGAGTCAATTGCTATTCTCATTTTCACCTTCAATATATTTTATCTTCTGCAGCGCCTTTGCCATATCGATCTTAAGGCTCCCATCGTATATGAGAACAGGAATACTATCCGTCAATCCGTAAATCTTCTGCATACCCTTTCCGGCAAAATCATTTACGATGATCGACCTTCTTTTTAAATCTATTACCCAATACTCCCTGACACCCTTTTCCTTATATAATTTTGATTTTATCCCAAGATCACGAACTCTGGTGGAGGATGACAATACCTCAAGAACAAAATCAGGTGCTCCAATGACCCCTTTGTACTTAAGCTTATCCTGATTGCACACAACCATCATATCCGGCATAAGCAAATCGTCCTCATCATCCTCAAACCATATGCCTGTCTGACCGTTAAAAGTTATGCAGTCCCCATTATTTTTCTCTATAAAATCATCAAAGGTCTTTGTGATGGCCTTTACGGTAAGCTGATGCGGCAGGGTAGGTACACACATATCATATATAACTCCGCCTATCAGCTCCGCCCACACTCCGTCGGGCAGCAGTTCCATGTCCTTTACGGTATACTCGCCCTGCCTCTTAGACGGGTCCAGAAAGTGCGCTACAGAGCCGCTTGCCAACACGGATGCAATATCAATATTATCATCATCCGAGTTTCGGCCAGCCGGTCCTGAACTTCCGAAATTCAGCTCCTTCCCAACTGCAGAGAACAGCCTTCCCATTGTCTTAAGTGAAGGATTACCTTCGCCCCTTTCTATCTTACTGATCTCCGCCTGCCTGACGCCGGACATCTCCTCCAGTTCGCGCTGGCTTATCCCCTTTGTCTCCCTTGCATCAATAAGCGAATCAGCAAAGGATATCAGCGGATTGGGTATGGTTCCGGTCCCTACTGCATACGCATTTCCATATACAGTCTCGTTGTCAATGCTCACGCCTCCCGGCAAAATCACACCGTTCCGTGACTTTTCTATCGCAATATCACTGACCCTGTGAAGCATATCTGTCATGCGCTCATGATATTCCGGATATGTCTCTATAAGCAGGCGCAGATCCAGTTCCCTGACCTCTCCATTGAAAAAGATAATTTCCATAAGATAATCCGGCTTATTCTCAATCGAATATATTTTATGCGACATAATGCCTCCTTAAATCTACTCATCCTGATATGATATATCATATCTGTATTGATATTATATATCATATCAATTCGCCAGTCAATTTGAAATTTGCATTATTGTATTTTCATTCCTGCACGCATAAAAATAAAAAAGCCCGCATTGCGGACTTTTTTATTTTTCCGAAGGTTATTATCTTCCGTTTATTCGACTTCATCCTTATAAGGTACGGATTCAGCGGCTCCGTCCCTTGTTACCGCAATGGAGGATGCTTTTGCCCCGCGGCGAAGGGATGACTGGATATCCCGCCCCTCAGCCAAAGAGGCAATGAAATAGCCTGTAAAGGTATCTCCCGCAGCAGTAGTGTCAACTGCCTTAACCTTGAAGGCCTCCTGGAAGTATCTGCCTGTTTTGTCCTGATAATATGCCCCATCGGTTCCCATGGTCAGAACAACCTTTGCGTCAGGATATTTTTCCTTAAATCCATCAAGGATTGCTCCGGGATCCTTGGAACCCATCATCATCTCGCCCTCAACCTCATTTAAGAGGAACAGGCTCACCTTGTTAAAATCACACTCCTTAAGGGCATCATCAAATGGAGATGGGTTAAGCACAACCTGCATTCCTTGCTCATAGGCTCTGTCGATGATATAGCCCAGGTAATTAACCTCGTTCTGGAGGACTATATAATCACCCTTATCAAACTTAGCTATTACCTCATCAATATGCTCCTTAGTCTGGCTTCTGTTGGCGCCTCCGAAGAGCAATATGGAGTTCTGGGCATTTTTATCGATCTGGATGATCGTATGTCCGCTCTTTCCCGGCTTTATCTCGATATTTTCCGTGTTAACGTTATACTCCCTGCAGGCCTCTAAGAACATGTCGCCCTCTTCACCCAGGGCACCTGCATGATAAACGTCAAGGCCTGCTTTTGAAAGAGCAACAGACTGGTTAAAGCCCTTGCCGCCAAGATGTGTTTCAAGTGAATACGTGTTTTCCGTCTCCCCGCCCATTATGATGTGGTCGACCTTATACACATAATCGTAATTCAATGATCCATAGTTTAATACCTTCATCTTATACCTCCCTTAATCCGGATCGCATAAATCTGTTTTGCCCTCATAATCTGAACCGGTTTCCGATCTGAACCTGGACAGATAATGCCGGGGATTTTCCTTAACATCAGCCATGGTCTTAAATGCCGATAGCACCATATGGGGCGCATTGAACTTAAGGGCAAATTTTCCCTCATCAATGGCGGCCTTGAATCTGTCGGTCTGCCATACAAGGATATCGGCAACAGACAGTCCCTCAATCTTGTACTCACAGAGAAAATCACCCTTTACAGCATAGTAAACGAACTCCTTAAGAAGCTTCTTATCCGCTGTTACCAGCTCAAAGAATTCATCCTCATAGCCCTCCGGTTCTCCTGCAGATGTGCATAGTGCCTTTATGTAATTTTTAAGTTCAGATCCATTTATTGTCATGGGTATTATTATACCATAGAACGCTGAAAATGATACCCGGGGACGGGGGTTACCGATCATTTTTATGTTAAGTAAAAGAGGCCTCTCTTGCGAGAGACCTCTTTTGAAACTATCTTACGTTTAGTTGCTAGTATATTTTAGTATACTGACTTCCACTCGTCGATGTTCTCAGGTGTGAATGCGAAAGGCTGTCCAAGGATAACCTGTGAAGCGCCTGAACCATTGTCAACTAACTCGTAGTCTGCAAGGTCACATGAGAATGAATCGCCGATAGCGCCTGTGATTGTTCCGTCAACAAGTGCCATTGAGATGTAAGCTGAAAGTCTACCAAGGTCGATAGGATTCCAGAGATACATGTAAGGGCATGAATGAGCATCGTCATCGCCGATGTACTCAGCCATCTCTGAAGGAAGACCAAGACCTGTAAGCTTGCAAGCTGAGTTCTGGTCCTGAAGAACCTTAGCTGCTGCAGCGATACCTACTGTTGTAGGAGCGCAGATAACCTTAAGGTCAGGATAGTTTGTAAGAAGAGCCTGTGTAACTGTTGTTGACTTCTCGGGTTCATCATCGCCGTAAGCAACTTCAACGAGCTCAAGACCTGCATACTTGTCATCTGAAGCCATGATTTCCTTCATAGCATCGATCCAAGCGTTCTGGTTTGTAGCCTGTGATGTAGCTGAAACGATAGCCCACTGTCCTTCGCCACCTGCGATGTCAAGAACGCCATCACAAAGTGCCTGAGCAACCTCAGTAACACCTGCCTGGTTAGCGAATGTTGCACGAGCATCAGCTGCTGCGTCAGAGTCAAATGTTGAAACCTTGATACCTGCATCCATAGCGTCCATAAGAACTGCCTGAAGTGCGTTAGCATCGTTAGCTGCAACTGCGATTGAATCTACGCCCTGTGAAATAAGTGAGTTGATAACAGTAATCTGTGCATCTGCTGTAGCTTCTTCAGGATAGTTAACTACGCATGTGCCGCCGTTAGCTTCGATAACTTCCTGGAAGCCTTCAACTTCCTTCTCGTTGAATGCGTTACCTGCTGACTTGGGAACGATAGCGTATGTACCGCCTGCTGTAGCTGCTGCTTCCTCAGCGGGAGCTTCCTCAGCTTCTTCTGCAGGAGCTGCTTCCTCTTCCTCAGCGGGAGCTGCTTCTTCTGTTGCTGCAGGAGCTGCTGCTTCTGTAGCTGCTGTTGAACCACAACCTGCAAGGAGTGATGCAACCATTGCTGTTGAAAGTAATAAACCTAAAACTCTCTTTTTCATTTTTTTCCTCCTATGAAAATTTGATAGTTTCTATATCAAGCACCTTCGTGCGAGATACCATATAAGAGATATACCTTTATCTCTGTTTTTCAGTGCCTAGGGAATCCTCCCACTTCGTGGGCCCCTCCTTTGGCTATGCCTGCGCCTTTTTCTTCTTAGCTGCCTTGATGGAAGCTGAGATGTTAGGCAGGATAACTGCTGCGATAAGCAGGATACCGATGATGAGCAGGATAACCTGGCCGTTCATGTTGATCTGGCCCAGACCGATTCTTAAGCATACGATTATGAATGCTGCAATGATACCGCCGATCATCTTACCCTTACCGCCGGTAGTTGCGATACCGCCGAATACTGCCATTGCAATGGCATCCATTTCGAAGCCTTCACCTGTTGTTGTATTGGCACCGTAGGAAGCTGCTGTTAGGAACAGAGCTGCAAGGCCTGAGAAGAATCCCATTACCACATAAGCCTTGAAGATTGTGGCCTTAACCTTGATACCTGAGTAAAGAGCTGTCCTTCTGTTGCTTCCGACTGCCATTACCTCTCTTCCGTACTTCATCTTGGTTGACACGATCACGAATACGATCGCCGAAATAACAACCAGGAAGAACATGTAGGGGAAGGGTCCTACTCTCTTTGAAATATTTCTAAAGGGCATTGCATCTGCAAGTGATACAGAACCGCCGCTTCCTAAGATAACCTCTGCAGCACCTCTGAAGATGATCTGGGTACCTAAGGTTACGATCATGGAAGGAAGTTCAGGAAACTGTGTGATAACAGCACCATTGATAACTCCGCATAAGGTGCCCACTAAAAGCATGATCACCACTACAAGAGGGAAGGGAACACCTGCGTTTGCCGACAGACAACCTGCTGTTGCAGCCAGGCACACTATCGAACCAACCGAGATATCGATCTCGCCCAGCATCAGAATGAATGCCATGGGGAAGAACAAGAATATCTCACTTAAGTACTTGGGCATTTCTCTGAATACATTGTCTACAGTGTAGTTAGGAGAAATGGACCTGCAGAAGATCAGTACTACTATGAACAATACTACCAGGATACCCTCCCAGCTTAAGATTCTCTTTTTCCAAACATTTTGAGGAGTTGCATTAATCTCTCTACCTGACTTACCGGCCATTACATCTCCCTCCTTTCAAGATTCTGACGATCAAGCATTCTCTGTGTGATTACGTTCAGAATGATAACTGCTACGATCAGAACACCCTTGATCGTGTTCTGCCAGATAGCATCAATACCTACAAGAGGAAGTGCCTTACCAATGACTGCGAGAATAAGTGCTCCAAGTAAAGCTCCGGGAACAGTTCCCTTACCACCGCTCATTGATACACCGCCGATAACGCAGGCAGCGATAACATCCATTTCCTTACCCTTCTGCATTGAAGGCTGTGCTGATGCATAGATTGAAGTTGCAAGAGCACCGCACAGACCGGATAAGATACCCATTATCGTGTAAACATAAACCTTAACATTGGCAACATTGATACCGGAGATCTGAGCTGCCTCTGTGTTAGAACCTACGGCATAAATATTACGACCGAACTTGGTCCACTTCAGTACTATGAAGAACAGTACGTAGCATATGATAACAACCCATATAACCTTGTTGATACCAAGGAAGTTCTCAAGTGCAAAATCCTTGAACCTGCCAAGTGCATCAGCGCCTGCCCACTCACTGTTGGATACAAGGTAAGCTAAGGCTCTGAAGATATACATACCACCCATGGTGGCGATGATGGGCGTTACGTTTCCGTAACCGATTATGATACCCATTAAGAGTCCGCATACAGCACCGATGACAAGGGCGATTATAAAGCCTACTATGGGAGCGTCGGTAATCTTACCGTACTTGATCATGATACCTACTGCCATTCCGGATAAGGCAAGTGTTGATGCTATTGAAATATCAATACCGCCAACCAGCAGCACGCACAGCATACCAAGTGTTAAAATAAGTGTTACTGAATTGTTTTTTAAGATTTCCGCAATGTTCTTACCTGTCATGAATGCAGGATTCAGAATAGAAACAATTACGAGAAGAACTACAAGGACAATTACCAGAGAAGCCTCACGGGAGCCTGTAATTCTCTTTAAAAGAGATTTCTTTTCCATTACTTATCTCCCTCCTTTTCTGATTTTTCCATTGATAACTCAAGGATCATTTCCTGAGTTGCAACGTCTCTGTCAAGCTCGCCTGTTACACGGCCGTTACACATTACGTATATTCTGTCGGCCATTCCCAGGATCTCGGGCATTTCCGAAGAGATCATTATGATACCGTAGCCCTGCTTGGCAAGATCATCCATGATGCCGTAAATCTCAGCCTTGGCGCCGACATCCACACCCTTTGTGGGCTCGTCCATGATGACAACCTTCATCTGGTCCTGTGCCAAAGCCTTGGCAACAACAACCTTCTGCTGGTTACCACCTGATAAGGAGCTTGCAAGATCAAATACCGTAAGAGCCTTTGTATCGACATCCTCAAGGAACTTCTTGGAGGTCTCTCTTTCAGCCTTCTCATCAATGAAACCATTCTTCTTGATGAACTTCTTAAGGATGGGAAGTGTTACGTTCTGGCCCAGTCCCCAGGTCATGATAAGACCGGTCTTCTGTCTGTCCTCAGGAAGAAGGACGATTCCCAGATCTCTTGAATCCGTAGGATTGTTAATGGTAACTTCCTTGCCGTTTAGGTAAACCTTACCTTCCTCAAGCTTTGTAATACCGCATACAGCTTCCATAACCTCTGTACGTCCGGCACCTACAAGTCCCGTAAGACCTACGATCTCGCCTGCCTTAACATTAAGGGACACGTTCTTGAAATAACCGGTTCTGGATGCATTCTCAATGCGGAACACCTCTTCACCGGGAGTAATCTCTGTCTTTGGGTACATATCGGAGATCTCACGTCCAACCATTGCCTTGATAAGGTCAGCGTTTGAAATCTTGTCTACATCATATGTACCTATATACTGGGAATCACGGAATACAGTAACTCTTGAAGCAAGTCTGTACATATCCTCAAATCTGTGGGATATGAAGATGATGGAAACTCCGCTTTCCTTGAGCTGGTCAACGATCCTGTAAAGCTTCTCAGACTCATTAGCCGTAAGAGCTGCTGTGGGCTCATCCAGGATGATAATGCGGGCATTTGTTGAAACAGCCTTGGCAATCTCAACCATCTGCTGCTCTGCAACAGACAAGGTACCCATCTCGGCTGTTGACTTAAAGTCAGCATCCAGCTCATCAAGGTATTCCTGAGCCTTCTTGTTCATTTCCTTCCACTGAAGGATTCCGTTCTTCTTGATCTCATGATTCATGAAAATGTTTTCTGCAACAGTAAGATCGGGGTAGGATGTGGGATGCTGGTAAACTGCTGCGATGCCTGCTGCAGATGCATCCTTAGGTCCCTTAAAATCAACCTTCTCACCATTTAGGAACATTTCGCCTTCTTCAGCCTTATGAACACCGGTGATAACCTTGATAAATGTTGACTTACCGGCACCGTTTTCTCCCATAAGTGCGTGAACTTCTCCGGGAAGCAGCTGAAAATGAACGTTATTCAGAGCCTTAACGCCGGGGAATATCTTTGTAATACCTTTTAATTCAAGTACGTATTCAGACACGCCTTAAACCTCCTTTCAAACTTACAATCTTATTCTATGAAAAACCCCTCCGCCAAAAAACAGTAAATTTTTTTGATGGAGGGGAAAATATTTTCCAGTTATTCTTTTATATTTATTTAAGCAAAATCGCAAAGGCCTTATTATCATCATCAAAGCTGTAGCTTAAATGAGTCTTTATATCTGTCTGCTTTAAGGTTATCCTTTCTTCTTCATAAGAATATGTCCTTGCCACGTCATAAGCGCCCTCAAGCTGTATATCAAATTTCATATCCGTCGCATCATTAAAGCCGTGAACGGTAACAAGCACTTTTTATGGTGTCTTAAATTCTCTTCCCGGAATCAGGGTTTTATCAAGATATCTCACAACAACCTGGTAGCCGGTAAGGTTTCTGTAGCTGCTTATACCTTCACTTAAAATGTATGATTTTCCCGACAGGATAATATCTGATGCGTCCTTATAAAAGTCCATGCCCTCGTCAATGAGCTTCCACTGATCATCGCTTATAAGGTTAACGTCTCCCGAAATACACATCCTGCCTAAAAAGGTATTTGTTACGGAATAGGCAATACGCTTTAGGGAATCATCCTCACGGATAACCGCCCATATCTGGGACTGGCAGGGCAAAATCACACGATGAAGATTAGCTGCAATAACCGGGATCTCCGGACACTCGTGGGCATCTGAGAAAGACGCCATGGAGCATAAGCTCATCATCAAAGGCTCAAGCTTGTGTCCGCCGGATGCGCAATTTTCAAGTACTATACCGTCAATGCTTTCCTTAACCTTTTTTATGAAGTTAACCGAAGCCTCCTGATTTTGCCGAAGGGCCTCGCCTAAAGACTCGGCGCCGTCACAGCCTATTCCCACCGTATCGTTGCAGTCGATCTTCATATATGAAAAGCCGTATTTCTTAAGGGTTCCTATGACCTTGTCGGTCAGGTAATCAATCACCTTCTGCTGTCTTAGGTCCCAGAACCTGCGCATGGTGGTGGTTAAGGGATAGCCATCCCTTTTAAGGAGCATATCCTCCATTTTATAGGCCCGGGCCGCCGAACCCACATTGTCTATCTCAAACCATATTCCCGGCTTCATTCCGGCGGATCTTATCACATCCACCGTCTTATCAAGTCCCTCCGGGAACAGGTCCTTCGACACCTCGTAATCACCCATCGAAATATCCCAGGGGACATCTTTCTCCTTAAACCATCCGCAGTCTATTACAAAATACTCAAAGGGCTTACCCTTTATGGTATCCACAATGCTGCTTATGTTTTCGTGGGAGGGATTGCCCCAGGTGGTACAGTACTCGTTAAATACTATTGGCAGTCTGCCGTCGCCCTCAGGGCCTTCTAAAAAGTCCGGCATCATATCAAGGCTCAGTCTTCTGAAGATCTCATCCTTATCTTCGGACCTGCACACGCTCAGCGCCGCAACAGGTGTTAAAAAACTGTCTCCCGGGCGTATATCCTTCATCCAGTGACCGAACTCCCGGTCTGCCAGGCCTCCGGAGATCTGAACATAGTCACCTCTCCTATATACCTCCATCTGCCAGGAAGCATTGTGATAAAGGCTAGCACCCCAGTAAATATTTTCCTTGGTGTCCTCGATTGCCATCACAGGGAAAAATCCGTTTACGGGAAGGGAGCCCACCGCTCCGAACCTCTCACACCTTACTGCATGTCCGCCCCAGGAGGGTTCAAGCTGAAGGTCCTCTAAGGATATCTCCTCATCTCTTCCTTCCATGCTCCAGACGCTTCTTATCCTGCGAAGCTTTAACTCATCATGGCCATCACCCTCCATAAAGGGTGATATTTTGCCAAGGGAGAAGCTCTCAAGCATTTCAAGGCTTACCGTCTCTTTGGACTCATTCGTGAAAATCACAAAGCTGTGAAGCGACTTCATCTCTTTCTTATGTATCAGATGATGCTCTGCCTTATATCCCCTTTCATCCCTGAGATAAGTGATAACCTCAGTCTGTCCGTTTTTGTTAGTTACCTTTTGAGTGTCATACTTAAAGCCCAGGGTTGTAGCCCCCTGCCTCATGGTCCTTCCCGGTGCATAGCCACCCATATAGGTGTCTCCTGCAAGCTTTATCTGCAAAAGGCTATCCGTGTAAGGTTTTTCCTTCTCATCATCATGGTCAATATACTCACAGCCCTCAGGCAGCAGAACAAGTTCGGGATTATCGCCGCTTAAGACATAAACCGCCTGCATATCGTTTAAATCGTATTTTGCAATAATTTCGGACATTTTTTCT
>R03__coassemble_252_pt1 | contig 33457 bp, 26 predicted proteins | sample R03__metabat2_high_PE_019 | metagenome-assembled genome bin R03
TCATGGGTATCTTCTCACTTGATCTTTCAAAGCCCATCGACCTTAACATCCATGCTGATGGCGAGGCTGAGGATGTTATGAACGTTCTTAAGCAGTACATCATCTAATCTGACTTTACAGATTTTGGGACCGGTTTTTGACCGGTCCCTTTTTATTTTTATTTAAGGAAAATCGAGATAAGCTTAAGCTTCATCTTATTATAGGGTTGATATCTGATGCTTAAGTCTATCCAGCACTTCTTATCCACGATACTCTTCTGATGTGAGAAAGTTTCAAAGCCTGCCTTACCGTGGTAGGCACCCATTCCGCTCTCTCCCACGCCACCGAAGCCCATTGAGGAACAGGCCAGATGGATTATCGTGTCGTTAATGCAGCCTCCGCCGAACTTACAGCTTCTCGTAACCTTATCTGCCACTTCCTTATCTGCCGTAAAGATATAAAGTGCAAGGGGATGAGCCTTTGAATTGATGTCAGTGATCACATCATCAATGGACTTAAAGGAAATTACAGGCATCACCGGTCCGAAAATCTCCTCCTGCATAACCACATCCTCATAGGATATGTTATCCATTACGGTGGGCTCTATCTTCAGTTTCTCACTGTTTGTATTACCGCCGGCCACGATCTTTGATGTATCGATAAGACCCTTTATTCTGTTAAAATGCTTTTCGTTTATGATTTTGCCGTAGGCCTCATTGCTTAAAGGATCGGTTCCGAACTGTGAAACTATTTCTTCCTTGACCTTGCGGATAAATTCATCCTTTACCTCCTCCTGGCACAGGATATAGTCAGGAGCCACGCAGGTCTGTCCGCAGTTTAGGTATTTTCCGAAGACAACCCTTTTAGCCGCAAGTTTAAGATCGGCTGATTTTTCTATGATACACGGACTCTTACCGCCCAGTTCCAGGGTTACCGGTGTTAAATGCCTTGAGGCCTTCTCCATGACCTCTCTTCCAACAGTCTGGGAACCGGTAAAGAATATATAATCATATTTCTCATCAAGCAGATACTGATTTTCCGCTCTTCCGCCCTCAACTGTTGCAACATAGTCAGGTCTGAAGGCTTCCTTTATTATTGAAGAAAGGACCTTGGAGGTTGCGGGAGAATAGGCGCTGGGCTTAACAATTGCCGTATTACCCGCTGCCAGTGCATCAACCAGGGGTTCGATCGTAAGAAGGAACGGGTAGTTCCAGGGACTCATTATCAGGACGTTACCATAAGGAGTCTGCCTTACAAAACTCTTTGCGGCAAAATTGGTAAGAGGTGTTAAAACCCTTTTATCACGGGCATATCTTTTTACATGCTTTTTCATGTAGGAAAGTTCACTCAATGCCAGACCGAACTCACACATAAAGGCTTCCTGCTCGCCCTTTCCCAGGTCTGTTTTAAGTGCTTCCAGAACTTCTTTTTTGTATGTCTCACAGGCATTTTTAAGTCTGTCAAGCGCCTGGATCCTGTAGTCAATTGAAAGTGTCTTACCGGTCGCAAAAAAATCTCTCTGAGAATTGATCAGTTCAACTATTTTTTCCTGTGTCATATCTATTCCTCTTCCATTACCATATAATAGAATCTGCGAAGCTCCGATTTGTCCATAAGCTTCGGAACGGGATACAGCGGATTACCCTCCTTATCCGCATATCCGGACATTTCGTCTATATCCTCTTCTTTAATACCGCTTATCTTACATCCCACGTTTAATTTCTTCTGCATGTCCCAGATCGCATTGACGAATTTTACTGTTCCCTCTTTATCCGAGTCCTCTTTATTGGACAACCCGGCTACGATCGCCAGTTCATGCAGCTTTTTATAGGCAGTTTCACCATATTCGATCAATACATAGGGAAGCAGCACCGCATTGGCGAGGCCATGGGGAACATTGTATTTTCCTCCTAAGCTGTGGGCAACCGCATGCACATATCCCACATAGGATCTTGTAAAGGCATTACCCGCAAGATAGGAGGCATACAGCATGTTTTTCCTTGCCTCCATGTCATTGCCATCCTTATACGCCTTTTCAAGATTATTAAAAATCAGCCTTACAGCCTCTGTGGCATCAGCTCTCGTCTCTTTTGTCGTGGACCTTCCGATGTAGGCTTCAACCGCATGTGTCAGTGCATCCATACCTGTTGTTGCTGTAAGATTCGGAGGCAGGGTTCTCGTCACCTCGGGATCAAGCACAGCATATTTAGGAATAAGCGGGAATGAATTGATACAATACTTATGCCGTGTCTTCTCATCTGTTATTATCGCCGCAACCGTTGTCTCGCTTCCCGTACCGGCAGTTGTTGGAATGGCAAAAAGCGGAACGATCTTCCTGCACACCTTCATGACTCCGGCCATTTTGGATAAGGGAGTATTGGGCTTGACCGCCCTTGCTCCAACAGCCTTTGCGCAGTCAATGGAGGACCCGCCTCCAAAGCCTATGAGACCTCCGCAGTTATTTGCCTTATAGAGTTCTAAGGCTTCCTCAACATTGGCATTGGTTGGGTTGGCAACGGTCTTATCATACACTGTCACCTTAAAGCCTTCCTTATCAAGAAGTTCCTCCAAAGGCTTCGTGATTCCAAAGGATCTGATTGACGCATCGGTTATAAGCAGAACCGATTTAATGCCTTCCGATCGTAGCGCCTTTGGTATCTCCTTTATCCCATCCAGATGCTTTGGTCTCCTGTATGGAAGAAAGGGCATCGCAATCCTGAAACAGGTCTGATATACTCTGCAGTATGCTTTTTTTAATGGGTTCATATTTTATTCCTCTTGGATCACTCTGATCAGTTTGGTTTTGGCGGGTCAAATGCTGCCCACACTTTTAATTTTAAGTTTCATTATATCATATGCGGTCTAGTTCGAAACAAACACGATATGGTCTTCAATCATATTAGTGGTTATGTTTTTATCTTTAAAATAATCGATATTCATTTCATAGTCTTCAAGCTTCATGATGTAAACGGTATCATCTCTGATAAGACCGTCCCTGAGCTCATCAGTATACCTTTTTATCTCCTGATTTACCTGCTCATTGATATCCCTGGCAAAATAAAAATTGCTCAGTGTCATATTATGCTTATAGGCATAAAATGCCGTTTCCATATTGATATCATTTTCATCATACAGAAACACAAAGTGTTTCCTGCCATTTGTCATCATCCGAAGCTCATAATCTGAATCCCATATGGTTTCATAGGAATAATCCGATTTTGCATATGCTCCGTGCTTTTCCTTTATCATCTTTGTAAGATCCCATCCCTGCAAAATCAGGGCCGCGGCAATAAGCACAAGCAGGATCTTACGCTTGTCCTCAAAAAAGCTTACAAAGCATACGGATATGGTAAGCATCAGAACGTACATGGCAACCCATATAAACCTGCCGTTTGATCTGAATATACTTAAAAGCTTATAAACAGGTTCAGGATAGGGAACCGTTCCCACGTTGACACTTCCAATGGTTATCGTGGGAAGCGCAGCTGCGAAAAATGAAACTATAAACAGTCCCAGGCCGGTCCACAGATAGGCCATCTGATCCTTATCAATTCTAAGCCTTTCCGCAAGCCTCTTTCTGTTTATGATCAGCATTGCGTCCACTATAAGGGACAGCATTAGAATTCCGGCTCCCAGATACCCGCAGCCCTCATACTGAAAATAATTTTCCAACGGAAGCTCCGGCAGCAGATAACCATAATAGGTGGGATTGAAAAAGGTATTAAAGTTTGCCCCAAAGGTTCCAAGGCCATATCCAACTCCGCTTGAAGACCCGTAAAAGCCTCCATACACCCAAAGAGCTGCAACACCTGCTATGCAGAAGGTTATTATGGGCAGGATGCTGTCAATGATCTTCCTGTTTTTTATATAGTAAACAATCCTGTCACACAAAAGGATCATCCCTGCCATAGGAAGATAGTAGGAGTGCACCGATACACATAAAATACTCATGAGGCCCCAGTAAAGCATGGGCTTGTGTGATTTTGCCGTAAGGGGATCATAGGCCCAGATTATAAGAGCCAGGAATATTATCCAGTGTGCCGCAAGGGCAGTGTGATAGTACATTCTCTGGATTATGGGAAAGCTCAGAGTGAAAAAAGGGCACAATGCAAGGCAGACCCACGGTGATCTTATAAATCGCTTGAGAAGTATCACGGAGGTTCCACCACACAGGATAAAGGATAAAAGGCCTACTATTCCGAAATACTGAAAATCAGTGGGAAGAATACCCGATATGAGTTTAAATACAAGGGCAACTCCCGGGATCGAATCAGTATATATTGTGGACATACTGAAGGGATAGGACAGATTATCTATAAGTCCTATGGGGAACTGCCATTTCGAATTCCTGTAGTGGCACCAGCCCATAAAGTGCTGTTTAAGATCGTTATCCGCATAATATATCCAGTCGGTATATCCGGGATTTATGATCCTTACGCCATAGATCAGAACAAAGATCAGACCACCTAAAACAGCGCCCAGTAAAAACAGGCGCCGATAGTCTTTTAGTCTGAACTTTTCAAAGGATCCATCAGAAAACATTAATCACTCCACTATGATCAGTTCATCGGTTTCAATAGCAGTCTTTAAAAGATCATCAATAACCTCGTCAAGGTTAGTTTCCGATCTCTTTATGATGTTGATGTTGGGTTTGGTCACAGGGTGTTTTGCAACGAATATGGTGCAGCAGTCCTCAAAGGGCAGTATTGAGGTCTCAAAGGTTCCGATCTTCTCCGAGATCGCGATTATCTCCTGTTTGTCAAAACCTATTACGGGACGGAAAACAGGCATTGTGCATACCTCATTGGTAGCCGCAAGTGACTGCATCGTCTGGGAGGCAACCTGACCTATGCTCTCACCCGTAACAAGCCCAAGGCACTCTGTTTCTTTTGCAATATGTTCCGCAATGCGCATCATATAGCGACGCATGATGATAGTAAGCTCATCATGGGGACACTTCTCATAAATGGCCAGCTGAATATCCGTAAAATTGATGACATGCAGATAAATAGGTCCCGTATATTTTGATACGATCCTTGCAAGGTCTACAACTTTCTGCTTCGCTCTCTCACTTGTGTAGGGCGGTGCATGGAAATATACGGCATCAATCTTAACACCGCGCTTTGCAACCATGTAACCCGCAACAGGCGAATCAATTCCCCCTGATAATAAGAGCATAGCCTTGCCGTTTGTTCCAACAGGCATTCCCCCGGGTCCCGGAACCTGTCTTGAGTAGATGTAAATCTTCTCTCTTATTTCGACACAGAGAAGAATCTCCGGCTCGTGAACGTCAACCTTCATCTCCGGAAAGGCATCAAGAAGCACTCCTCCCAGCTCCGCGTTTATCTCCATGGATTCCATGGGATAGTTTTTTCTTGCTCTTCTTGCATGCACCTTAAAGGTCTTGTTTTTGTCCGGATATTCACTGTCGATGAACTCAACTACCTTCTTCGACAGATCCTCAAATCCATTATCCTCAAAGGAAACCACCGGGCATATTGCGGTTATGCCGAATACACACTGAAGGGATGCTATCATCTCATCATAGTCATACCCGGAAAGACACTCAATATTGATGCGTCCCTGGGTCTTAACCACCTGAAAGCTTCCTTCCACCCGGCGAAGAGCGATTTTTATCTGTTTTACGAGAGCATCCTCAAACAGATGTCTGTTCTTGCCCTTAAGGGCAATCTCTGCATATTTAATTAAAAATGATGTATAGGTCATTACTTATCTCCTGTTGTGCTGTCCTGTTTAAGGGACGTTATTTTCTCGTGAATCTTCTTAAAAGCGGAAGCTGTTCATTTAATACCTGCAGGGCATAATCAAGTTCTTCCATCGTTGTATGCACTGAAAGACTAAAGCGCAGTGTTGAGTCAAGAAGCATCTTATCAAGCTTGATTGCAAGGAGTGTTGCACTGGTTGCCGGCTTATTTGTAGCGCAGGCAGATCCCGAAGACACATACACGCCCTTTGACTCAAGCGCATGCAGAAGAACCTCTGCTCTTATGCCCCTAAAGGAAGCGCTTATCACATGAGGCGCGGTTTTCCTTATTATAGCTTTTATATCCGCTCCTTCCGGAATCTCATCTGAAACCCCGGGAATGCCATTCACCGTCACATCCTCTATTTTCAAAAGCTCTCTCACAAAATATTCCTTAAGCTCATAGAGTCTGTTTATCTTCTCCTCAAAATCAGTATATATAAGTTCCGTGGCCTTGGCGATCCCTGCAATTCCCGGAACATTTTCCGTGCCGGATCTCATGCCCTTCTGCTGGCCACCTCCGAATATAATGGGATGAATCTTGATCTTCTCATTGATATAAAGGATTCCCACACCCTTAGGTCCGTGTATCTTATGACCGCTTATGGATAATAGATCAACGTTCATTTTCTTCGGAAGGATCCTTACCTTTCCAAAGCTCTGGACCGCATCAACATGAAATACAATGTTTGGATTGTAATCCTTAATGATTTTGCCGTAGGTCTCAATAGGCATCAGGGATCCGATCTCATTGTTGACCTGCATAATTGACACCAGAATGGTCTCTTTTGTGAGAGCATTCCTAAGTGTCTCCTCTTCCACAATTCCGTCCCTGTTAACATCCAGGTAGGTCACCGAAAATCCCTGCTTCTCAAGATACTTCATTGTCTCTAAAATTGCAGGGTGCTCGATTTTGGTGGTAATAAGGTGCATGCCCGCTCTTTTATTGGCCATTGCCGTACCTATCAAGGCCATATTATCGGACTCGGTTCCACCAGAGGTAAAGAGGATCTCCTTCTCGGAAACCTTAAGGTTTTTAGCCAGTACTTCTTTTGCATATCTAAGATGCCCTTCAGCCTCAACCCCGGCATTATGCATGCTTGATGGATTGCCATATGCATTCTTCATTATATCCGACATGTATTCGATTACTTCGTCAAAGCAGCGGGTTGTAGCGCTGTTATCAAGGTAAATTTCCTTTTCCATTTTAAATCTCTTTTTATTTTTCACACAAGTTCCAAACTATTGCTTACTTACAAGCTTCTCGCTGAAATGGGTATTGAAAAATCCTGCAATCGGTCCCACTGTCAGGAAAAATATAATGGAGGCAAGTCCGATCACTCCACCGGTGAGGAAAGCCACAAGTGCCGCAAGCCCATCGCATATTACCCTGCCTGCAAAGAAAGGAATGTGGAGATGTTCCTTCATAACAAGAGGCAGGGAATCGTAAGGAGATGATCCAATATCACCTGACTGATATATTGAGATTGAAAAGCTCAGTACCACAATGGCCACCAGGCACAGCACCAGCTTCAGAATAAAGGTTTCAGGAGATGTGATGTTCACTTTTGCAAAAATGAACTCCCACAGATCAACACAGTACCCAAGCAAAAACCAGTTTGCCAGGGTTCCGAAACCTATGTATTTTCTGCCCCAGATAATCTCCACAACAAAGAAAACACAGTTTCCTAGGGCGCAGAAATTACCGTAGCTCATTCCCGTAAGGTTTGTCAGCGCCAGCATCATTGCCGAAAAGGGATCAGTTCCAAGGGATGCCCTGCGCAGCATTACAACTGCAAGCCCCATGATAAACTGTCCTAAAAGGACCATTGTAAGGCGCTTTGCCATTTGATCTTTTATTAATGCATTTTTGATCTTTTCCATCTAATCTATTCCTGATAAAGTGTATATCCGTTCCTTCCGTTTTCCTTTGTTATGTAAAGAGCCTTATCAGCCATTCCGAACAGGGTTTCATAGTCCACATCATCTCCGTCGAAAACAGCTATTCCGATACTGGCGGTAACGGTAACATCCCCCTGGGAATTGCTTATAGGGCGTGTTAAAAGCTCGTTGAGCTTTTTCGATATTCCTATGGCATCCTCCGGTCCCTTGATATCCGTCATAAATACCAGGAATTCATCGCCGCCCATTCTGCCCACAATATCACGTCCCTTAAAGGTATCCCTCAGCTTCCCCCCGGCCTCTTCAAGTATCATATCTCCCGAAGCATGTCCGAAGGTATCATTAACCGATTTGAAATGATCAAGGTCGATCATTATCATGGCGGCCTTCTGATGATTTTCCGCGCACTCCTTCATTGCATCGGTTATCAGTGTAATAGCCGTTCCCTTGTTATAGAGTCCGGTAAGGGCATCCTTATCTGCCTTAAGGCGAAGCTCAAGCTCTTTCTTTTTCTCCGAATCTATGTTAACGATACGTCCCACGATTCTTGAAACATAACCATCAGCACCACGCACTGAAGATAATGTTGCCCTATACCACTGAAAATCGGAATTGTCCCCCTCCAAAAACGAGCATCTGAAGTCAAGAGTATCCGTCATGGGAGTCTTCCTTGCAGCGTCGATGATACCCTTAAGCACCTCAATGTCATCAGGATAAACCACCTTAAAGTCAAAGGATTCCATGAAATCCTTAACGATGATCTCTTTTCTCTTATATACGGAATTGTCAATTTTAAGATTGAGCACGTCGGTACGTGAATTATAATCAACGTAATGCTCTCTTATGGACTCATGCAGGATATTAAGTCTCTCCTGCTGCAGTGCCAGCTCCTCCTCTGCGCTTTTTCGCTCGGTACAGTCAACCACTATGCCTGCTAGAAGGGGATATCCCTCCATTTTTCCGTAAAGATTGGCCCTTATCTGGAGCCATCTGATGGAACCGTCACCTGTTACGGTCCTGAATTCAAAATCAACCGCACCGTCATCATTTAAAATATCATCCAGGCCTTCCTCAAATAAAGGCAGATCGTCCGGAATGATATTAAGCCTCACATCCTTAAGCATCCTGTCCAGTTCCTTATGAGAATACCCAAGCATTCTGTAAAGGCCCTCATTTAAGTAAACCGGAAGGAGCTTCCTGTCATCCGTAAGAGCAAAAATGCATACCCCCGTAATAATGCTCTCGATTATGGATGTAAGAGACTCATTCTCTATTGAAAAATCAGAATTCAACGCCATAAAAAGAAATCTCCCTGTACTAACATAAAGTTACCTCTCCAAAGTAGTTATTATAGCACATTAATATGCATCTATTCTATTTTCAACATTCTCCTGAAGGTTTCTGTAGAAAAACTGATAGTCATACAGATGATAATTGCCATCCTCCAAAAAGCTTAAATATGCCGGATAATCAGCAGGTGATACATCCGTGACCTTAAGTGTCCCCCTCTCGGGATCAAGATAAGCTCCACACAGTCCTGCAGTTTCCGTCAGTATTGCTCCGGAATAATCCGTAAAGCAGGCTCCCTTATTCTCTTCCTTTAATGCCACAGTATCATCTGTCTTCCAGTTAAGAGGATTTATTCCGATTGTTTTTTCAGGTGCGATTATATTATTGCCGTTATAATCAGGCGCCTCCGAGCAGAAGGAAATTATCACCCCCGTATCCTCCTCACCCTGGGCCATTTTAAGACTGGGATATTTTTTAAGATCATCTTCAGTAAAGTTCCATCCGATCGCATAGGCCGCAATCATCTTATCATCAATCTTCTTATCATTTTCGATAAGTCTCTTTACCATGTCAGCGCCCTGGGAAAATCCCGCAAGTATATAAGGACGGCCCTGATTGATATTTTTCATATAATAATTAAAAGCTCTTTCCACATCCTTATATGCCATTTCAAGATACTTCTCCTGCTCGCTTTCCGGCAGGTCGTAACACTCAAGCGTCACCTGTCTGTAAAATGGTGCGTAAAAATCAGCCTCCGTATCGTAGATCCCCTTTTCCATGGCCGTAGCACCCACAAAAGCCGCCTTATATTCCTCATCCTCCATGCTCATAAGATAGCTCTCATCATGCCCGGATGTTGGAGCTATAAAAAACACATCCACATCATGCTCCGGATTGTCAACATAGTAAGCCCAATTATCCGCATTACTGTAGTCAATCTTTTTCTGACCTGAGCAGGCAGTAAGTCCGATCACCAGCAGGATCATCAGTATTCCAGCTATGCCCCTTTTTCTATTCTCTGACAGGATGTTTTTATCATTGCTGCCCATTACAGTTCCTCCTTTAAAAAATCAAAAAAATGCCCGCTTCCTCACGAATTCACCGATTAGCCTGCGCTAAGAAAAAGAGTGTCGTGGGAAACTCTGCCGAGGCAGAGCGCATTTTATGCACGGGCAATATATGTAAGCCGGTGGGAAGGACCCCGCCGGTAAGGGCGGAAAGTTGCCGCCACGAGTGTATTATAACACATATTTGGTATTAAATTATTTTGAATCCTTCACATATTCAAATGCCGCCATTTTCAAAAGGAAATGGAAGTTTCCCGGGGTTTTAAATTTCATTAATCCACACATTCATGCGGCCGGGGTTTCTATTGGCCCAGAGATAATATGGAATTGCGGTAAGCGTTACATCTTTATACTCCGGTGCCTGCTCGGAGTAGAGTCCGTAAAGACCGCCTACCTTTCTTGCAGTTCCCTGCATCTTAAGGCATACAACATCCTTAAGAGAATCTGTAGTTACGTTTGAACGCTCATCTATTATGATATCGTTAAGGATATCACTTCCGATCTCGGACACTTCAGTATCCTTTTTAACAGCTGCGGATGAAAGCTCCTCATTATCATTTTCTTCGAAACAGTACACCATCGGACCTCTCTTAAATGCCACCTTGCCGGCATCGTCAACTATCCTTCCGTCAGCATATATCTTACGCATCTTCATGGGGAAGGTTATATCTATCCGGTGATTGCTTCCTGCCTTGAGACCTTCAAAATAGATATATCCCTTTTGGGTGGCAGTACTGTCTGTGACATCGTTTCCATCCAGCATGATCTTATATTCCGAAACATAATACGGCATATGGATGGCAAGCCTTAAGCCATCTGACTTTGCATTTATGCGATAGGACACCTCTCCGGAGTAAGGGTATCTGCTATCTATTTTCAGATCCGCCAGGTCGGATGAATATTCACATCCCGCAAAAATGTGGGAATATATTGTGTCCCCTTTTTCGGACAGTATATGATGTCCTAAGGAGGTCAGCATCCTTACGAGATTCGGAGGACAGCAGGCGCAAGCATACCATTTGGGGCGTCTGGGAATAACATGCTTATGGCCATAGATTTTTCCTGAGATCCCGGGATTTACCTCAAGAGGATTCACATAGAAAAACCTGGTTCCGTCATACTGCATTCCGCTGATAGTGGAATTGTACAAAAGAAGCTCCATTATATCGGCGTATCTGCCATCGACTTTATCCTCCGCATCCAGCATCTTTTTGGTAAATAACAGCATTCCTATCTGGGCACAGGTCTCATTATAGCCCATGTCATTAGGAAGATAATACTCCGTCGCAAATGATTCCAGGCTTCCGTCAGCTCCGATACCGCCGGTTACATACATCTTCTTAAGGACGACATCTTCCCAGAGAGTCCGACACGTATCCAGAAGCATCTTATCCCCAGTGGCAACTGCCACATCTGCCATGGCCTCGTACATATACATGGCGCGGACGGAATGGCCTTTTGCCTCACTTTGTTTTCTTACAGGAGCAAATGACTGGTTATAGTCATGATTCTTAGGATCCATTCCGAATATGTCAAAATCACGGGCCTCCTTTTCTCTTTCAAAAAAGTCAGCATCAGTTCCCCTCTCATCAAGGAAGTGCTTTGCAAGGAGCATATATTTCTCATCCCCTGTGACTCTATTTAGCTTCATAAGGGCAAGCTCTATTTCCTGATGTCCCGGATAGCCCTTTCTTCCGTTCTCAATGAACTCTCTGTAGATACAGTCTGCAATCCTTCTGCACACGTTAAGAAGTCTGTCCTTTCCCGTTGCTTCATAATATGCCACACCTGCCTCTATCATATGGCCCATGCAATACAGTTCATGGCCCTCTAAAAGGTCCTGCCACTTATGCTCCGGCTCTTTAATAATGAAGTAGGTGTCCAGATATCCGTCCGACTGCTGGGCCCTTTCGATTATTTCTATGATTGCATCAGCTCTTTTCTCAAGTGTCTCATTGGGCCTTACTACAAGAGAGTAGGCTACGCCTTCGAGCCACTTTGCCACATCGGAATCCTGGAATACCATTCCATAGAACCGGCCTTCCTTAAGCCCTGCGGCTATTTCAAAATTCCCTATTGCCTGACTTTTCTCTGCGTCGGCTATTTCATCCCTGAGAATCGCTTCCTGGTAGGGTATTACCATATCGATTACCTTGTTCTGAAAGTGGGACCAGAAATCGTCGGTGATCTTTACCTTCCTTAAATCTATTTCTTTCATTGGTATTTCGCTCCTTTTTGAATTTTATAACTTATATATAAAAAACTTCTTCACTTCGTCCCGTAAATTTTCAAACAATATTTGGAATCAGTTAATATATATAATAACAAAAAAAGCGGGGCCGTATGAAATTCACACAGCCCCTAAACATGAAAAAGTGTTAGCTATTTTTTGATCCTTATGCTCACAACAGATACTGCAGGTATTGTAACCTTTAATCCTGCCTCTGTCTTCTTATAAGCAGTGAATGCTTCTTCCTTAACAACCTCGGGAGCCTCAAAGGTATTATGATCTGCCATCTTACCTGTGACCATCACAGCTTCGCATACATTGTATGCACTGCCGTCCCTGGTAAGTACTATATCTACATCCTCGGCGCTCTCAAGAGAATTGTTGGTCAGCGTGATCGTGATAACGCCCTCCTTATCCTCTGATACGGACTCAAATATCTTCGGCAGCTCATTCTTGCCACTTCCAACCGTACCGTTATTAAGAAGGTCGGAGCCAAGGAGCGCAGCTCCCTGATGATGACGATACATCTTAAATACATAATATGTAGGCGTTTTGATCATCTTCTCACCATCCGTAAGCATTACGGACTGAAGAACATTGATAAGCTGTGCTATGCAGGCCATCTTTACTCTGTCTGAATGCTTATTGAAGATGTTAAGATTCATGCCGGCAACAAGAGCATCACGCATTGTATTCTGCTGGTACAGGAATCCGGGATTGGTTCCGGGCTCAACATCAGTCCATATACCCCACTCATCTATCATGAGGCCTATCTTCTTATCGGGATCATACTGGTTCATGATAGCACCGTGATTATTGATGAGTTCTTCCATGAAGTAGCTTCTCTTCAATGTCTGATAGAAGATATCCTCTGTAAAATCAGTAGCCGATCCCTTTACATTCCAGTCATCCTCTGTTTCGGGAAGTGTATAGTAATGGAGTGATAAACCATCCATAAATCCGTGGAACTGCTTAGGGGTATGGTCAAAGCAGGTCTTTAATACATCCTCTGTCCAATGATAATCATCAACATTAGGACCACAGCAGATCTTGTTAATGGGCGTATTGCCTGCATAATTTCTTACATAGGTCTGATAGCGTCTGTACTCATCAGCATAATGCGCGGGCCTCATATTGCCGCCGCATCCCCAGTTCTCATTGCCTACTCCGATATAATCCAGGGTCCAGGGTTCCTCGTGTCCGTTCTTAGCTCTCAGATCAGCCATGGGAGACACGCCATTGAAGGTGATATACTCTACCCACTCACTCATCTCTCTTACTGTGCCTGAGCCTAAGTTTGCATTAACATAGGTCTTGCAGCCCAGCTGTGAACACAGTTCAAAGAACTCATTTGTTCCAAAGCTGTTATCCTCAACAACACCGCCCCAGTGAGTGTTGATCATCTTCTTCCTGCTTGCCTTGGGACCGATGCCGTCCATCCAATGGTACTCATCCGCAAAACAGCCTCCCGGCCATCGCAGAACGGGGATCTTCATCTCCTTAAGTGCCTCTACCACATCTGTTCTCATGCCGTTGACATTGGGAATGTCGGAATTTTCTCCGACATACAGGCCTTCATAAATGCATCTGCCTAAATGCTCTGAAAAATGACCATAGATTTCCGGAGCTATCGTTGATTTTTTATTTTCATTATTGATTACAAGTTTTGCCATTTATTTTTCCTCTTTCTGTATCAGCCCTTTACGGCGCCTGCTGTCATACCGTCTATAATGTACTTCTGGAAGATCAGGAAAATCACGAAAATAGGAAGTATTCCGAACATTGATCCTGCTATAAGCACATCGTAGTTATTGCCATAAGGTGTCAGCAGCGTGTTAAGTCCGATAGGTAATGTGAACTTCTCAGCACCCTTAAGTACCAGCAGAGGCCACAGTATTGCGTTCCAGCTTCCCATTGCGCACAGGATACCCATTGAAGCGAAGGCCGGCTTTGCCAGGGGGAGGATGATTTTGCATGCAATGCCATATTCCGTAGCTCCGTCAATCCTGGCTGCATCCAGAAGATCCTTGGGAAGACCGGATAAATACTGACGGAAGAAAAATATGGTGGACGCCGAGCATAGCCCCGGCAAAATCACACCCGCATAGGAATCGATAAGTCCTATCTTGATGGTCTCCTTGTAAAGGGGAAGCATAAGGATCTCAAAAGGAACCATCATGGTGGCAATTACAAGGAAGAACAGCAGGTTCTTAAGCTTAAAATTGTACATCGTAAGACCATAGGCCACAAAGTAACATATGATCAGCGTAAGTACAACGGACAGAAGCGTAATAACCAGGGAATTCTTATACCACATGAAATATTTTTTGCCGTCTGCGTTATTGCCGAACAGATATTTGTAATTATCAAGGTTCATCGTCTTGATGTTAAAATCAAGAGCAAGTCCTCTTCTTATAAGCTCTGTACCCGGTCTGAAGGATGCAAGCAGGCCCGCAAGTACCGGAAATATTATTATGGCACACAGAAGCACGAAGAAGCCGGTTCCAAGCACAGTAAGTATAGTTTTCTTTCCTTTTGCACTCATTAGTCTGCCTCCTTCTTAAATGTACCATTTGCTATAAGCTGTGAAATATTGATTATCAGTGCAACTATAAGGAGCACCACGCCTACAGCGCAGGCATAGCCCATGTCATTCTTCTCAATACCTCTCTTATACAGATATCCCACAATGGTAAGACCAATGTTGTTAGGTGAATTATTTCCGGCCCACAACATGTAGGATTCAAGGAACATTGCAAGACCGGCATATACTGAAATTGTAAGAACATATACCGTGGTGGGCTTTAAAAGAGGTAAGGTCACATACCAAAACTTCTGCCTTGCCGAAGCACCGTCAATATCAGCTGCTTCGTAAAGGGAAGTATCTATTGATTTAAGGCCTGAAAGGAAATAGAGCATGTTAACACCGGTCCATCTCCAGCAGGCAACGATCAAAAGAGCAAGCATTCCGGACCAGCCGTTCTTAAGCCATTTATATGCGCCAAAGCCCAGTGCTGTGGATATTATATTCATCTGGCCGGTGCTGTACTCTGTAAACATCAATCTGAAAAGTGTACCGGATATAACAACAGAGGTTAATGCCGGCATATAGAGAATTGCCTTCCATACACCCTTGGCCTTTACAAGATTGGAGTCAAGTAAAACCGCAAAGAGCATGGGGAAGGGGATAAGTAAAACCAGGGTAAAGAACATGTATTTTGCACTGTTTGCAACAGCTATATGGAATACATTGTCCTTTAAAAGCTTAGCATAGTTGGAAAATCCAACCCATTCCGATTTAATAGCACCTATGTCCTGAAAGCTCATGGTAAAGGCAGTTATCAGGGGATATATCCAAAAGATCACAAAACTCAGAATAAAAGGCACAACAAATACATATGGTGCTACCTTCTGAGAATATAGGAAATTCTTTACTTTCATACTTTTATGCCTCTTATTAAAAAGAAATCCGGGGATGGATTTTCGGAAATTATATCCATCCTCTCATCCCCGGATTTATTAAGTTTAACAGTTACTTATTATCAGCTTACTGCTCCATATCTACAGCATCCTGAAGCTCCTGAAGAGCATCGTCTACGCTGTATGTAGGATCTTCCAATACTTCATTAAGAGTTGTATTGCATACGTACTCATTGATTGTAGGGCTGATTGCTACAACAGAGATCTTGCCGATGTTGTCCATTCCGATATCATTGAGTACATCGTAAGGATAGTTGATGAAGAACTGGTTGTACTGGTTCGAATCATCATGAGCGAAGGAATCAACAGTCCACTGAGCTGTGTTACATACGTCAAATCCAAGTGTATCCCAGATATGCTGCTCACCTTCATCAGACATCTTTGCCCAGCAAAGGAATGTAGCTGCAAGATCAACATTAGCTGACTGCTGTGTAACAACTGTACCTGTACCACCGATACCTACTGAACACTTCTGACCATCCTTGAATACAGGACACTTAGCGATGTACCAGTTACCGGACTCTTCAGGCATGTAGTTTGTGAAACGGCTCATGTACCAAAGTGCCTTGGGGAATGATACGATATTGTGGTCAAGAATGTTCTGGAAGCCTGCCTCAAGGTCAACATGTCCGTCAGGAGAAACCTCTGCAAGTCCAGACTGAAGCCATGACTGCTGCATTGTAAGCATTTCCTTAACGGAATCAAGCTGTACGTTAGCAGGTCCTTCGAATCCGCCTGTCCAGTCCTCACCGTACTCAGCCATTGCAAGCCATAACCAGTCTGTTCCGCCTGTATCAACTGATGTCCAGTACTTTCCATCGGGATTTCCAAGTGCCTCTAAGTACTCGTTACCAAGTGCTTCGTAATCTGCCCATGTCTTAACTGCATCGATCTTGGCAATAACTTCGTCATTTGAGATGCCCATAGCCTCTGCCATAGCTGCCACATTGTAGTACATTGCAGTAGCGCCTACATGGTAGGGAGCACCATAGTAGTGACCATCTTCACCCTGATAGGTTTCCATTCTTGCAGGAACCATTGTTGACATATACTCTGATGCGTAATCATCAAGAGGTACAAGCCATGTATCGAGACCTTCAACTACGTTAGGGAACTGGCCAACCTCAACATCACAGATATCAGGAGCACCTGTTCCTGCTTCCAGTGATGTAAGAAGCTTTGTATGCATATCTGAATAAGGATATGTTGTGCATGTGATCTCAATTGTCTGATCGGGATGATCCTTGTTCCACTGCTCTGCCATTACACCGTAATGCTGGCCGTGAAGCTCAACGAATGTCCACATCTCTAAATGTGTACCATTGGGATCACCAAATGTGTTTGATACTACATCTGATTCAGCTGTCTCTTCAACGTCTGCTTCCTCGGCTTCGTCGGGAGTATCAGCTTCGGTTGCTTCTGCAGTATCTGCTGCAGGAGCTGCTGCTTCTTCACTGCTGCCACAGCCTGCAAGCAAGGTAGCTACCATAGCTGTGCTGAGAAGAACGCTTAATAACTTTCTCTTCATAATTATCCTCCTTTTAGATTATGAAAATGTTGAAAATGCGAACCGTCTTAGGTTCATCAGCTGACTGAGGCTTGTTAGTCAGCTTGTGCTCATTCATCTTAAGCACATAATAGGTTGCGGAATTTATAAAGTCAACAATTATTTTAGATTTATTTAAAATATTTTGAATATTCTTTTAATTTCAACAAAATAGTTCATGTTAATTTGTGTGAATTGCCCATAAGTTTATCGATTAAGTGCTTTTTTTAGTAATTTTGCAAAATAAAATCGATTTTATTTCTAAAAAGTCTAAATTATTTTTAGCTTTTTCTTTATGACTTTAGCACACCAAAGCAAAATCAATTTTGCTGATTTTGTAGTCATTTTGCACAATGAAATCCTGTATTTATTATTGTTGACATGATAATTTACCATGTTTATAATATATTTTAACTTATGCTAAACAATTTTATTTTTAATTAAAAGGATAGTTATGATACACATTACCAATCTTGAAGAGGGCCTGGAGCTGTATAAAGCGCTGGGGTCGGATGTAAGAGTTGAAATACTGAACGTACTGATGGAAAAAGGCAATATGACCATGAATCAGCTGGCAGGTGAGCTCAATCTGACAAACGGTGCCATTACAGGTCATATTAAGAAACTGGAGGAATGCGGACTTATCTCCACCTCCAATGAGTCTGCCGCTCACGGTAATTCCAAGGTATGCAGGATCATACAGGATAAGATACTGATAGATGTTGACAGGCCTGTTGACTATGCCAATGTTACAACAACTGACATAAGAGTCGGGCAGTTTGGACGATATGATGTTTCGCCCACCTGCGGCATTGCCAACTCCTCAAATGTTATCGGTGAATTTGACGATATCAGATACTTTGCCCATCCTGACAGGTTTACAGCTGACATCATATGGTTTACCGAAGGGTATGTTGAGTACGTGGTTCCCAATCTGGTACCCATGAACAACAGGATCACCCAGCTGGCTCTTTCTCTTGAGCTTTCCTCAGAAGCTCCCGGAATCGACAATAACTGGCCCTCGGATATTACTTTTTATATCAATGATAAAAAAATGGGAGTTTGGACCTCTCCCGGAGATTTCGGTGGCGACATAAGAGGTATGTTCACTCCGGAGTGGTGGCCCTGCAACTGGAATCAGTATGGCCTTTTAAAGCTATTTGTTATCAATAAGCACGGAACCTTCATAGATGGTCTTAAGATTTCCGACAATGATATATCAAGCTTTGAACTGGATAATAAGAGTAATATCACCTTGAGGATTGCGGTTGAAAAGAATTCCGAACATGTGGGCGGTCTTACGATCTTCGGAAAGACCTTCGGTAATTACGGACAGGACATAAGGGTGAGCCTTAACTACACACCTATTCAGCAGTAATTTCTCATAACATAAAACGGACTTTTGTAATAAAAATGGCAGCCGATATTCGGCTACCATTTTTTATTTGGACAGCGTGCAATCCTGCTTGCTGCTCTCAGCTCAACATAGCACCCACAGGATAGACAGGTCCCTGCGTTAAGCTTTTCACATTCAGTACAGACAGAGAGCCTTTTTTCGTACTCGTCTTCCTCTACCTGGTCCTCCTGCCTGATCGCATCCTTATATTTTTTTATCATCTCCCTGTCCGCATTTTCCATGTCCCGCAGGAGACATTTTTTGCATATTCTCTCAGTCATAGTCAAATACAGGTCTGCCCTCTGACCATTTAACCTTCATGAGCATGGCATGACGGTTTGGATTATATAAGGGGTTACCCTCTATCTCAGTTTCCGTCCGTGCATGATATACCATGACGTCCTCTCCGTTTTCATCAACAGTAAAGGAATTATGCCCCGGTCCGTATACCCTATGCTCCGCACTTGAACGCAATACAGGATATCGTTCCTTTTTCCAGGATAAGGGATCCAAAAGGTCTGAATCATCTGATGCCGTGAGCATTCCCATGCAGTAGTCCACGCCGGTTTCCGATGCCGAATAGGTTACAAATATCTTTCCGTTGCGCTTTATCACCGCAGGTCCTTCATTAACCCAGAAGCCCACTCTCTCCCAGTCGTAATCGGGAGTGGTTAAAAGCACCTGAACCGTCTTAAGCTTAACAGGGCTTTCCATTTCGGCTATGTAGAGGTTTGAAATCTGTCTTCCAACACCCACTTTTTCAGCCCAGATATAATACCTTTTCCCCCTGTTTTCAAATATTGTTGCATCAAGTGAGAATGCCCTGAAGGAAAATTCATCCTCATCGGCACACTGTATCTGCCCCATCTCGATCCAGTCATCCTTCATGGGGTCCTGTCCTGTACACTTAAGTATATAAGGTCTTAAGGCCCATATATCATCAACATCCGATCCGGCATAATAGATGTACCATTCCCCATCAAGATAATGGAGCTCCGGTGCCCATATATGCAGGCTCATTATGCCTTTTTCATGCTTATGCCATACTTCCTTCTCTTCGGCATCCTTAAGACCATACAGACTGTCACTGCATCTTAAAGCTATCCCATCGTAGGCAGGGATTGACGCGGTGAAATAATATTTTCCGTCAGTATGCTTATATACATATGGATCTGCCCTCTGCAGTATCCATGGTTTATTGTAAGTAAGTTTGTTATCCATCGTTTATTCCTCGTTAATCGTATTTTACGCCCCATACACTCTCATTGCTTCCAACAGCGCTGAAGGTAAACACTTCCGTTCCTGCCTCATCCTTCATACGGCAGAGTACACCGCTGTATTCCTTATCATCCAGTGCAAGATGAATATAATAGCTTCCGTCCTTGCTGTCCCAGCTTCCGGATATGTTCTCTCCATCCAGGGTTCCGTCCTCATTCAGATACAGAATAAACGGATTGGCAATATCGGCATTTATTCCCGTTCCCTGGTCTATCACGTAGTAGCGCCCTGGTATTTCATCCGGATTGATCGTCCCGGCTTCTTCTCCCTGGGTCTGATAGGGCAGCATGCACGGCCATCCATCTTCATTCATAAGGATCTGATGTACCCTCGGCGAGTGATTTTCCGTACCGTCATTAAATCTTGTGTGGTAAACCACATATTTTCTGCCATCGGAGTCAATAAATGCGGAGTTATGCCCTGTGGCCATGTAGGCGCGTTCCAGACTTGGAAGCTTATAATTGCCTGAAAGCTTCAGGCCGTAGTTTTCATGCATGGCTGATTTTAACGGACGTTCTCCATTCATGTCCTCGTAATCACCACATACCTCTTTGGACCTGAATACCCTTATCTGATATCCGCCGTTACTGGTCAGTGATCCATAGGATACATAGAGATAATAGTAATCCGTATCAGGATCATAAAGTATATAGGGGCCTTCTATTGAAATATGGCCGCCGCCAAGCAGCCTTTTTCCGAAGTAGGCATCAACACCTGCCTCTTCATCCCCATCAGGGTGTATGACTTTGCCTGTGCTTTCATCTATTTCAAGTAAAAATATGCCACCGCTCCAGGAGCCGTACACCATCCACAGCCTTCCGTCCTTATCATAAAATACCGTTGGATCTATGGCATTGGGATAGTCCTCATAATTATAGGCACCGCTTTTTATATAATGCTTTTTGGCATAATCCTCATCCACATATTCCGTTACATCGGTATCTGATAAGCTTCCGTAATTAAAACCGGAGTATATAAGAGGTCCCATATAAGTAAAAGGTCCCTCAGGTGAATCCGACACGCCGTAGCATAAATTGGACGCATTCCAGGTGCTGCTCATGCAGTAATACATGTAGAATTTTCCATCCGCGTTATTTTTTATAACATCAGGAGCCCACACATGTGTACTGCCGTCATCCGTTGCGATCACGCTGTCCTTATTGCCGGAATATCTAAATGCTTCCGGATCTTCATAAACCTGCCCATATACGGGATTGGTCTTCACATATCCGTCTGCAATATATTCCCAGTTCATTAAGTCCTGGCTTTTAGCCGCGGTCATATGCGAGCCGTAAATATAATACTCTCCGTCTGCCTCAAATATGGATGGATCATGAACCGAAACAGGAGATGAAACATTTCCCGTTGCAATGCTTTTCGTTGACACTACGTAATTTTTTTCGGTCTCAGTGTCAGCTTTCTCTGTATTCTCTTCAATTGTAGTTGTACTGGGATTTTCGCTTGCACATCCGCTCATTCCACACACCATAAGGCCGATGAGAGTAATGATAAATGTTTTTTTCATACTCTTACCACCCTAAGTTTCAAGCAATGCAAGCCTCTCATTGATTGAATATCGATATGTCACGCAAAAATATATCACGCATTTTGACTCATTTCAAGTGCTATTTTTAAATAAAATCGATCAGTATCTGTGCTTTCTACAGCTGTTTCATCATAAATTCCCTGACTTTATCCGGTTTACATCCGGCAGTTTTTTTAGGATCATACCCCTGTGATAAGGGATACACGATCTGCATATCGAGCACTTCTCCTGGCACCCTTCCGCTCCTTAAGGGCTCATAAAAATTCTTAACAAAATCATCCTCTGTGGCATTCTCAAAATCCGCCGGTCTTAAATATCTAAGCTGTCGTTTTGTATTTTCAATGAACATTTTTGCCGCAAGAGGGAGTAATTTTTCATAATCCTCCTGATGCACATCCTCGAAAATGTCGGGAAGGTCATTTTTAACCACACGTTCGTTTTCTCTGTCTGTCTTAAGTCCCATAGCCTCAAAGGCAAAATCATCCTTCGAAAATTTTATCTTTAACAAAATCCCGTATTCCGTATTGAACTGGGACCTCTGATAATCCGTATCAAATACGAAATTTCCAAGGGAATAAAAAACAGCCTTTCCCGGAAAGGTCTCATAATTCATTGGAACATGGGGATGGTGGGAGATTACAATGTCCGCTCCCATATTAAGATATTCCATATATCTGTCTCTTGTATAGGGCATTGGAAGGGCAGTAAATTCCTCGCCTCCGTGGGCCACTATTACACACCATCTGCAGGTCTTCTTAACCTCGTCAATGGATCTTTTTATCCTGTCCATATCACTCCAGCTTAAGCATCCTGCCGTATTTTCATCTGCCTTTCTGCAGGCTCTCTGATAACCCACACCTATAAGTCCTATTCCTCCGGCCTCCGGGAAAATCACAGGCCTTGCGGCCTCATCAATGTTCATCCCTGCTCCAAGAGTCTTTACGCCGCATTCTTCGGCTTTTTTTAAGGTATCTGCCATGCCCTCCGATCCGGCATCCATAATATGGTTATTGCAGATATTCCAGACGTCGGCGCCAACCCTTTTTAAAAATCCGGTCGCTTCAGGATTCATGGTATGGACAAGAGCTGCCACACCGTTTGGACGTATTACCTGTTTCTGCTCGGAAAGCGGTCCCTCAACATTTACGATCACATGATTCCCCGAGCGCAGAAAATCCATGAGGTCCTCATCCACAAGGTCCTCATCCTTCCATTTGCCATCCATATATTTGTCAAAGCCGATATCTCCGGTAAAAACAAGCTCAGCTACTTTATCCATATGATTCTCTTTCAAAAAGTTTTAGACTCCTGCTGACACTAATTCCTTGAACTTATCTCCTCTTTCCTCGAAGTTTTTAAAATATCCATAGGACGCTGATGCAGGAGATAAAAGACAAGCTGAACCCTTGGGGGTGACTTCCCTTGCTTTTTTTACAGCCCCCTCCAAATCCTCCACATAAGCCCTGTTTTCCCTCTCCCCGACATGCTCATATATCCGTTTCCCTGATGCATATGCGAATATATAGAAAAATTCATCATGAGCCTTTATAAAGTCAATAAGGTTATCGTAATTGATTCCTCTGTCCATTCCGCCTATTATGACAGAATACGCATTTTTAACCGCACCAAGAGCCGCAATCGTAGCATTTGGAATTGTGGAGATTGAGTCATCGTAATAATCAACTCCCTGAACGCATCCGATAAATTTAAGCCTGTGCTCAAGTCCGTCAAAGGTTTTAAGAGATTTTTTTACCTCCTCCGGATTAGCTCCGTAAACCTCAGTTGCGATCCTGTAAGCAAACAGCGCATTATAATTATTATGATCGCCCAGGATCTTAAGGCCAAAATCAGGCACTCCCGACCTTTCTATTATCCTGGTTTCGGCCCCGGTTTCAATCTCCGGAACCTGATCCCCCTTATAGAAAAAATCACCCTTTTTCTGGTATTTGGTTATATTGCATTTTGCAGCATAATATTTTTCAAAGGTTTTATAATAGTCCAGGTGTTCCTCATAGATGTTAAGGAATGCAGCCACCCTTGGAGATACCTTCACATGGGCAAGCTGGTGACAGGACATTTCAAAAACAACTACCGTATCATCTTCGATTTCACTAAAATAGTTAAGGCATGGCTCACCTATATTACCCAAAAGGATTACCCTTTGAGGCAGACATTCCTTAAGGCAGTGATACAAAAGTGAGGAAGTGGTACTTTTCCCCTTGGTTCCTGTAACGCCCACAACATTGTCCCTATAGGTTTCAAGAAATATTTCCGTCTGGGATGTATATTTGGGATCATCATCGTCCATTACTATTCCCGGGCTCTTAATGATAAAATCATACTCATCTTCATTAAACTCATCCCTTTTGCCTTCAAATATTTTAATCTCGGAGGGCTTACAGCAGTTCTTTAAAAATTCCTCTGTAGATTTTCCTTCACGGCCGTAACCCCAGATCAGTATTTTCTTTCCGTCAAATTTAGTATAGCTTTTCATTTGTCAAATCCTGTCTATATGTTTTATTAAAATTCATATGCCAAAATCATTAAACAATAATAATCCGTAAATCGGCACCTTCACAGCAGCAGATCATCAAAAAAGGAACCCTCATCCTCCGATGCCTGCTTAATAAGATATGCCTTGGCCTGTATAAGCGTAGGGTTTACTGTCTGTGACATTTTCATTATCGTTTCCTTATCGGGTTTTACAACATCCATGTATATTTTGTAAAACTCTATATCCCCCTTACATTCCTCATTAAGGGTATTAAAAGCATAGGCAGGCGATTTTCCAAAGGCTCTCTTGGTAATAAAGGTCTTCAGAATATCACGCATATCATCTGTTAAGTACTTGTCGTACTTAAGCCTCATGTAGCATAGCAGGCACTTGTTTTTTTCAATACCTCTGAAGAAGTCCACCCCTTCATCGGGCATCTCTCCATCAACCATTCCGACTCCGATAAACGGAAGATCTTCCTCGCCACCGGTGGCAAAATCAGCCTCCAGATCTTCAGAATCCGCACTCAGCACCGATTTCAAATAGATGTCCCATTTATCGTACCAGGTTTTATCTCCAAGGTCAGCACTTCTTAAAAGATAATCGTTTTTAAGTCTGTTTACCGTCAATGCCAGAAGATGGGAAAAGCCCTCCTCCGAATCCCGAAAGCTTATGCTCTCAAGATTATCACATCCGTCGAATGCACCCTTGCCGAAAATATTCTCCTTAAAGGTTTCATCGATGATAACCGACCTTAAATTTATGCATTTTGAGAATGCCCACTCTCCTATGCAGGATATGCATGATGGAAGAGTGATTTTGCGAAGCGTCTTACAGGATAAAAAAGCCTTTCGGGAAATGGTTTTAAGTTCCTTTAACCCTGACAGATCAAGGACTGCTTCACCGCCTTCATAGCCTGTTAAGACTTCCCTGGTTTCATCTTCAAATATTAATGTAAAAGCTCCCAGCGTTTCCTTTATCATAGGATATCAAGTATCTCTTTTCTTAAGTTCTCTCTTCTGTCTCCCACCATTAAAAGCTTATTGTATTTTTCATAAGCTTCTGTTTTAAACTCTCCGAAAAATTCAGCTGAGTCATTATTAAGTGTCAGTTCAGTGACCATGACCAGCATTTCGTTACTCTCCTCACCGAAGATTTCAGCCATCTTGGCGAAAAGATTTGTTATCCTCTCCTGGGTTCCTGCAACCTTATTTTTAAGGCTTAAAACCTCCCCATTAAAGGTTTCCTTAACGGATTTGCCGCCTTCCATGCCGTTTTCCATTTTGTTATAGAAAGCAATTATCTTTTTATTTGACCGTTTTTCATCCGAAGTTAAGGAACCTGCTCTTGTCTTATTTTTGATAATGGTCTCTCTTGCCATTATAAAAGTTCCCAAAAGCTTTTTAACTTCATTTTCACTTTCTGCTTCAAGCAGCTTTTTGATGCTCGGCCTGATCTCTTTAAGCATTGAGGACTCCCGCATGCAGTCCCTGATCTCCGCCTTTATCCCGTCAGTAAGCATTCCGGTAAGAGCCAGTCTCTCATCCGTTGCGGCAGCCTGAGCTGTTTTAACTGCCTTTTCGGAGATAGTTCCGGCAAACACGGATTCAATGTCATACTGCTTTTTATATTTATTGTAAAGATCGTAAAAGGCTGCAAATTCCTTGGTTACGGTATCGTTTTTAATATACTGGCCTATAAGGCTTTCCGTTACCTTTTTATCTGCTTCCTCATATAGATCGATGATCTCAGATAAGTCCTCCCAGCCCCTTGCGGTAACATAGTTTTTGCCAAAGGCTGTTGTTTCAACAAGATAAAAATACTCTCTGTTGCTCTCAAGAAAACCCCTTATGGCGCCGTTAAGTCCCTTCTCATAGGCGTACTTCTTCCATGCAGGATAATCAGCCTCCACCTCTATTACCTTAAGTCTGTCAAGAGTCACTACATCAAACTCCCTGACCGCTCTGTTGAATTCCGGTGGATTACCCGCAGTTACTATCACCCATCCCTCAGGTACCGTATGCTTTCCGAAGACCTTGTACTGCAGGAACTGGAGCATTGATGGATACAGGGTTTCCGATACGCAGTTTATTTCATCAAGGAACAGGATGCCTTCCTTTACACCACTCTCCTCCATGGTTTCATATACCGAAGCGATTATCTCGCTCATTGTATATTCGGACACACTTACATTGTTGCCATCGTAGGTTTTTTCCTTTATGAAGGGAAGTCCCAGTGCCGACTGTCTTGTATGATGTGTCATTGAATAGCTCACAAGAGCAATATTAAGCTCCGATGCTATCTGGCTCATGACTGCTGTCTTACCGATCCCCGGTGCTCCAAGCAGAAAAACCGGGCGCTGTCTTACGACCGGTATTCTGTAGTCCCCGAACTCGTCCTTCTTAAGGTACAGCTTAACAGTATCCTTTATATATTCTTTTGCTTCCTGAATGTTCATCATGCATCCTCCAGAACCACCTGCATTGCCCATGCAGGCACCGGTGCTCTCATTTCATCATCTCTGTTAAAGGCAAATAGCGTATCATATCCCGGCATTTTTTCAGGATATATCCCATATCCGTCCGTAAAGTATATAAGACCTTTTAAATGTTCAAGCTCTCCCTTTTGTCTGAGTCCGTCAACATATTCAAACACAGGTCTGAAATCAGTTGCCCCAAAACCTTTAACCGTGAAATTTTCGGAAACATTTTTCAGTTCTGCCTTTGACGTTATCACCATGTCCGAGGTTATCTTCGCATCACACTGGATAATATGCACACACAGCTTCTCGGAAAAGGATATTGATTTTGATAATATATCGTAGGTCCTGTTTAAAAAGCTTTCGACTGATTTTCCTCTTACAGAGGCAGAGGTGTCTATCGCGATCACAAACTCCCTGATCTTATTCTCCTCCGCGTATTCCAGCGGTTCTATAAGGGGCATGTTCTTATATGTCTTAAGCCCGTAGGTATAATAGATATAATCAAATTCATCGGGATTGACCTTGATCTCCTCACTCATGATGGCAAATCGGGACAGAATGGCATCATAGTCATAGTGCTTCTTTGTGCTTTCATTTAAGTTCATGAGCATCTGCTCCGAACCCTTTACATCCTTTGAGAATGACTTAAGTTCTGCCTTTACACGCCTTGTTATCTTCTCCCAATCCTGCTCCGTTAGGATCATCTGCTTCTCTTCCTTTAATGTTTTTCTCGGAAGAGGAGTATCAAATGAGAACAGCTTTTCATACTCTTTCTCGGATTCCTTCGAGATTCCCCCCACCATGAATTCCCTGTATATGGATTCTGCGGTAAGCTTTGGAATCCATTTTGACAGCTTCTGGAGTACTATCTTCTCCTCCGTATCCTTGAGCATTGCGCCCTCAGGGATATCCATGTTCAGGATTATATTCTCAACCGCAATGTCCGACGCGATATTCCAGTATTTTTCTTCTGTTTTATCAAGTCTGTAAAAGTGCAGAAAAATACTGTGGAACAACACATGCAGGATCAGCCTGAAGGCAACCGAGGGCTCGCTTTTATATTCATTAAGTAACAGCAGCGGATCGTACTTTAACGTCTCGCCATCCGCCACATATGCCCCAAGATCCTTAACTGGTTCAAAGCTGTATTTTGAAAGTGCAGCATCAAAAAATCTGAAGCGTACTACAATGCTGTCCCTTGCAAGGCCCATTATTTTATTGGAATATTCCTCAATTAGCTTTTCGTCAGCCATCAGATCCTTTTAGCATTCTTTAAGAAGGAAACATATCCGTTCATTGTTTCGTAAACATCTGCAACGGAAATTGCTTCCCATGGTGCATGCATGTTAAGAACTGCTATTCCGGCGTCTATTACATTCATTCCGTAGAGAGCAAGTATGTACGCAATTGTTCCGCCGCCGCCTACATCAACTTTACCCAGCTCAGCTGTCTGGAAGTTAATATTGTCCCTGGCAAAGATGTCACGAATATGTGCAATATATTCTGCGTTGCAATCATTGGATCCTGATTTTCCGCGGGAACCTGTGAACTTATTGAATACCATGCCATGTCCAAGATAAGAAACATTCTTCTTATCAAAACTTGATGCATAGGTTGGGTCATAGCCTGCGCTTACATCGGAAGAGAGCATGTTTGAATTAGCCAGGCATCTTCTTAAATATATGTCAGAATATTCTCCGCACAGATTTATGAGTTCTGCTACCGTATTTTCAAAGAACTGGGACCTCATACCGGTTGCGCCAACCGACCCTATCTCTTCCTTATCAACTAAGAGACAGCATGCAGTCCTGTCAACGCTCTTAAGCTCAAGCATTGCCTTAAGTGAAGGGAATGCGCATACTCTGTCATCATGTCCGTAGCCTAGGATCATTGACTTATCAAGACCTGCAAAACGTGCCTTTCCTGCAGGAACAACCTCAATCTCCGCAGACAAAAAGTCCTCTTCCTCCACATCGTATTCCTTTTTCAGGATCTCTAAGAAATTATTCTTAACCTTATCCTTATCTGATTTTGACTTGCTATCATCATCCTTATCTGACTTCTTCTTTGATGAACCCTTGATCACCAGCGGCTTATTGCCCACGATTATATCAAGCGCCTCGCCCTCTATAACCTTGGAGGCCTTCTTCTCAAGCTGTTCCTGGGCAAGATGTATCAGAAGATCGGATATGAAAAACACCGGATCATCCTCATCCTCTCCGATATTGATCTCAACGGTCGTCCCGTCCTTTTTAACGATCACTCCATGGAGCGCAAGGGGAATTGTCACCCACTGATACTTTTTAACACCACCGTAATAATGCGTATCAAGATATGCTATTTCATTATCCTCATATAAGGGATTCTGCTTAACATCAAGCCGGGGAGAATCAATATGGGCTCCTAAGATATTCATACCGTTTTCAAGGGGCTCCTTGCCTATCTGGAACATTGCAACGGCCTTGTTCATATTCGTTGCATAGATCTTATCTCCTGCGCTTAACTTCTTACCTGATTTCATAACGGAACTGAGTTCCTTATAGCCTGCTGCCTCAATTATATTCACAACATTGTCAGCGCATTCTCTCTCTGTTTTTCCCTTATTAAGGAAGTCAATATATTCCTTTGCAAGAGCATTAACACTTTTTAACTCCTCCTTGGAATATTTCTCCCATATGTTTTTTGTTTCCATTTTTCTTTCCTCCTCTATCCTGATTTTTTATTTTTAATTGACCTGCGGCAAAATCATCCGGTTATTTTCTGGCAACAACTCCTACCCATTCACCCTGATGATTTACCTCTATAACTTCAAGCCCGTTCTCCCTGCAGGCATTGACTACAGCTTCTTCCTTATCATCTATGATCCCGGACATTATATAATAGCCCCCGTCCTTAAGGCATTTGATTCCCTGGGGCATTAAAGGGATCAGTACCTCCGCAAGAATATTGGCAGCTACAATGTCATAGCCCTCGCCTACCTGATTTTGAACATCGCAGGAATCAATGAGATTGCCTATTATGAGTTCGAAACCTGCATCTTTAAGGTCATTGTTTTCCATGTTATCCCTGACGGCATCAATTGCGCATATATCAAGGTCAGTTCCAACACATTTTCCTGCGCCGAACTTGTATGCCATGATCGACAATATTCCACTGCCGGTTCCCACATCTACCATCCTGCAGCCCTTTGTCACATACTTTCTTAAGGCTTTTATGCATAGCTGCGTAGTTTCGTGCATTCCGGTTCCAAATGCCGTTCCCGGATCAATATGGATCGTCAGTCCCTTATGGTCCTTAACTTCCACTTCCTCCCAGGAAGGTATGAACAGAATATCGTCTATATAGAACTGGTGAAAATATTTTTTCCAGTTATTGAGATAGTCAACATCCTCCATCTGCGCTGTAGTTATATTGCAGCTTCCGACGTTTAAATACGTCTTCATATCCTCAAGTTCTGCCTTAACGTCATTTAAAACCTGAGTATTGTCCACATCAGCATCAAGGAAAAACGATATATATGCCTTGCCGTCATCCTCTCCGATGGCGGGCATAATATCCACAAACATTCCCTTAAGTTCATCCTCATTAAGGGGAATCTTATCCTCAATCTGGGCACCTTCTATGCCAAGGTCAACCAGCGTGCTGACTATAATGTCCTCCGCTTCCGTTGTTGTCTCTATTGTGTATTTATCATATTTCATTATTGCCCTCTCTTTGTACCTTTAAGTAACAAAAGGGCCCTGATAACAGGGCCCTAATCACGTGCATTTCTATTCAACAACTACGTTATCAATTTCGGTATCCTGGATTATACAGATAAATGTCTTACCATTATTGATCTCAAGCTCATTACCGTCCATATCATAATATCTGATGGCACTCATATCATAGTTGTCTTCGTTGATCTCTCTTTCCCATTTTCCCACAACACACTTGCCATGTGTGAAATACTGGTATACACCGCCTGAGTGACAGTCAAATGCCAGATAATCCTTCTCGTCAAGCTGTGTCCAGGCATTATACTGGAAAATAACATTATCGTAGGAAAGCTGCTCCCCTGTCATTTCATCAATCTGAGGACCGTCATACTGGTATCTGTCATATTTCTGGGTCTCCTCATTATAATCAAACCAGGGCTTATTAATCTTGTACTTAGGCTCTAAGTGAGTTGCCGGAACACCGTCCTCATTGGTAACCACCTTATCAAGATCACAGAACTTGAACTTGCCCTTATATCCCTCGTAATGGTCTCTTCTGTATCCCAGCTGATCTATTCCGGCATTTATTCCGGCAGCACTTGTGTATACATTATGAGGAGCCTTTCTGTCTGTTGTTCTGTAGTAAACAACATCTCCTGCCTCTCCCAGTCCGTTAAGGTTATCAACATAATCCTGGGCGAGAAGATTTACCGCATAGGATGCCTGACCAAAGTGTAGATAGATGGCGTCAAACTCAAGCATTGTGTATACAAAATACTCCCTGCAGGATCTTACAGAACCGATCTTCTCAAGATCATCATAGTTCTCAAACAGCCCCATCATTCTGGTGATAGCGCCTTCAACCACATACTCATATACAACATCTGCCCGGGAAACACCGCACATGGGCTGTGCTGCCTTTAAGTTATTGAGCATTATTGCCACAGGACGTCTGTTTCCAATTTCTTCATCAACGGGAAGTCCTGATAAATAGCTTCGCATCTGCCCTTCAGGAAGTGCGTTGGGATCAGCTTCCTCAGCCTCTTCCTCCGCATCTGCCTTTGGTGCCTGCGTAGGTGTTGGAGTAGCTTCGGCAACAGCTGTTGTTTCCTCCGTCGCCTCTTCATCCTTCTTGCCGCAGCCTGCGAGTGATGTCAGCGCAAGGCTCATTGCAAGAACAACTGCGGATATCTTATGTATATTCTTTTTGATCATTATTTTGCCTTTCTTATAATGCGGCTGGCCGCAAAGTCATAAACATAAAGATTATAAGCCATTTCAGGGTATAAATCAACTTTTGCACCCTAAAATGGCTTATCTGAAGAATATGCATGAATCGCATTTATTTTAAATTATTTCTTAAAGCCTCGTTTCTTTTTATCGGCTTCATCTTCTGATTTTCCGGCTCTGTACTCCTCAACTGCTTTAAGGGAATTGGTACTTGCCTCATCAAATTCCTTAAGGAGTCTCTTGGCATCACTTGAAAGCTTTTCAGGAGTCTGAACTACCAGCGTTACATAATGATTGCCCCTTACCTGTTTATTTCTCAGTGAAGGAACACCCTTGCCCTTAAGTCTTATCTTGGTGTCTGTCTGGGTCCCGGCCTTAACATTGTATGAAACCTTACCGTCCACCGTATCTATCAGGATATCTCCGCCAAGAGCAGCAACTGCAAAGGAAATAGGTGCCGTTGAATAAATATCCATGCCATCCCTCTGGAAAATAGGATGCTGGGCAATGATGACCTCAACAAGCAGATCTCCTCTTTCTCCTCCGTTAATTCCCGGCTCACCCTTTCCGGCAAGTCTTACAGCCTGACCGCTGTCGATTCCCGCGGGAATGGATACCGAAAGCTTTTTACGGCTCTGAATGTATCCTGTTCCATGACAGTCAGGACATTTATCCTTAATAACCTTACCGGAGCCATTACATTCAGGGCATGTCTGGACATTTCTGACCATTCCGAATAATGACTGTTGTGTAAACACAACCTGGCCCTTTCCTCCGCATTTTGAACAGGTCTCAGCTGAGGTTCCGGGCTTTGCACCGGTTCCATGACATGTTTTACATTCATCCTTCTGAAGAGGTTCTATTTCCTTCTCGCATCCGAAGATAGCTTCCTCAAAGGTTATACGCACGCTTGAACGGATATTTGCTCCCTTCATGGGTCCGTTGTAACCTCTTGAACCTCCCCTGGAGCGGCCTCCTCCGAAGAGATCTCCGAAAATATCGCCGAACATACTGCCAAAATCCATTGAGCCAAAATCAAAATCACTGTAGGCTCCGCCGCCTCCCTGTTCAAAGGCTGCATGTCCAAACTGGTCATACTGCCTCTTTTTATCAGGATCTGACAACACAGCATATGCTTCAGAGGCTTCCTTGAATTTCGCTTCAGCCTCTTTGTCTCCCGGATTCATATCAGGATGATATTTTTTTGCCAGAGCTCTGTAGGCGCTTTTTATCGCAGCTTCATCTGCGCTTTTATCAACGCCTAAAACCTCATAATAATCTCTTTTTGTTTCCGCCATTTTACTACCTCTTTATTACCCACGTTGGGGTGACTTCGCATATCGCAAAGTCACCCCTGTAAGGTTATATAATGGTTATTGCTTTAGTAATTAAACTTCTTTGAAGTCTCCATCGACAACATCGCCGTCAAAGCCGCTATTTGCTCCCTGAGCTCCCATATCAGGACCTGCTCCTGCAAAGCCACTCATATCGGGGCCTGCTCCTGCATTTGCTCCCTGAGTCTGCTCATACATCTTCTCAAAGAGCTTCTGAGCTGCGTTCATTGCCTTTTCCTGCTGAGCCTTGAGCTCTACAACCTGCTCCTCTGACATGTTCTCGGGATCTGCCTTATCAGCCATTTCCTTAAGAGAATTAAGCTCTGCTTCTACATTGGCCTTATCGGAAGCATCTAACTTATCGCCGACCTCTTCAAGAGCCTTCTGTGTCTGGAATACGAAGGAATCTGCGTCATTCTTGGCATCAACTGCCTCCTTACGCTTCTTATCCTGAGCTTCGTATTCAGCAGCTTCCTTAACTGCCTTATCGATCTCATCATCAGACATATTGGAGCCTGAAGTGATCGTGATATGCTGTTCCTTGCCTGTTCCCATATCCTTAGCTGATACATTAACGATACCGTTTGCATCGATATCGAAGGTAACCTCGATCTGAGGGATTCCGCGTCTTGCAGGAGGGATTCCATCCAGTCTGAACTGGCCAAGGGACTTATTATCTCTTGCGAACTGTCTCTCACCCTGTACTACGTTGATATCAACTGCTGTCTGGTTATCAGCTGC
>R03__coassemble_266_pt1 | contig 32450 bp, 24 predicted proteins | sample R03__metabat2_high_PE_019 | metagenome-assembled genome bin R03
GTCATGCTGTCCAGAATATCGTACTCGCTGAAGATGAAGAGGTTCGTGATTTTGTTGGGGAATATCATCCCGAGGAATTCCTTTTAAATCCCGGGAAGCCCGTTGCAGTAGGTCCTTACTCGGTATCAAACTACGCCATGGAGGCAAGGCACAACCAGGCAGAGGCCATGAAAGCCTCAAAGGAGGTTATCTTAGAAGTAGCCGAGAAGTTTAAAAAGCAGTTCGGCAGAGGCGTGGGATTTTTCGAGGAATACAGGACAGAGGATGCCGACTATATCATGCTCATTATGGGATCAGCCGCAGGCACTGCCAAGCAGGCGGTTGACGATCTAAGGGACAAGGGCAAAAAAGTGGGCGTCATTAAGCTTCGTGTATTCAGACCCTTCCCGGAGGAGGAGCTGGCCATGGCACTTTCAAAATGCAAGGCAGTTGCCATTATGGACAGGTGCGAAAGCTACAACGGTCATGGAGGCCCCTTAGCTTCAGAGGTTCCTGCAGCCCTTTTCAGAAACAAGGTTAACATTGATGCACTGAGCTACATCTACGGACTTGCAGGACGTGATTTTATGGTGGAAACCGCCTACAGGATCTTTGATGAGCTTGAGGATATGGCAGTAAACGGAACGAAATATGAGCAGCACAGATATGTGGGGCTTAGAAGCAAGGAGAATAAATAATGGCCGGTTATAATTTAAAGGAACAGTTAAATAAACCAGAGCGACTTGCTGCCGGCCACAGAATGTGTGCAGGCTGCGGAGCCACAATAGGAGTGCGTGCGGTGCTCCGTGCCCTTCACGAGGGTGATCATGCCGTTATAGGCAATGCCACGGGATGCTTAGAGGTTTCCTCATTCATGTATCCCTATACGGCATGGGAGGATTCCTATATCCATAACGCCTTTGAAAATGCAGGCGCTACGCTTTCAGGGGTTGAGACAGCCTACAGGGCGCTTAAAAAGAGAGGAAGGCTTCCCGAAGGAGAGAACTTTAAGTTCATAACCTTCGGCGGCGACGGCGGAACCTATGATATAGGCTTTCAGTCCCTATCAGGAGCTATGGAGAGAGGACATGACATGGTCTATGTCTGCTACGATAACGGTGCCTACATGAACACCGGTATCCAGAGATCCTCGGCAACTCCCCGTTTTGCGGATACCACAACAACCCCGGTTGGGAAGGTCAGCAACGGTAAAATGCAGTCGAGGAAGGACTTGTCCGCCATCATAGCGGATCACAACGTCCCCTATGTTGCCCAGACAACCTTCACCCGGGATTTTAAGGATATCCATATAAAGTCAGAGAAGGCCATTTACACCGAAGGTGCTGCATTTCTTAACATGCTTGCTCCCTGTCCAAGAGGCTGGAGATATGAAACATCGGAGATCATGAAGGTGTGCCAGATGGCTATCGATACCTGTTACTGGCCCATGTTCGAGGTGGACCACGGCGTGTGGAGACTTACCTATGAACCCAAGAAGAAGCTTCCCATTGAGGAGTTTTTAAGACTCCAGGGCAGGTTTAAGCATCTCTTTAAGCCAGGCAACGAGAACCTTATCGAAGAGTTCCAGGCCGAGGTTGACCGCAGATGGGAAGAGATCCAGTACAAGTGCGCAAGAGGTTAATAAAGTAAAAAGCGGCTTTTGTGATTTTGCATGGAGGAGTACAAAATGGATACACGCTTATTCAATAATTCAAGCATAATTTCCTGGCTTCAGTATTTTTCCGACAATACGGAAGTGGATTTGGAGCATGTTAAGATCCTGGATATTACCAGGAAAAATAAAAATATAATTCCCACGGTTGAGGCGCACCGCTGCGTTCTTGTTTTTACAGAGGCAGGTCATCCGGACATTTTCTACCGTATGTATAATGCGGGACTGGGAGAGTGCACTGTTATCTACAACGAAGGCTCTGACCCTTCCGGTGAGATAAAAGAGGATAAGCTTTCACACATGATCGACAGAGGAATAAATGCCTCGGCGGGAATGCTGATACTTAATCCCAATGCCAGATCCACGGTTAAGTTCGGAATAGATAATTCGACTCTTGCCAAGGGCTCCGTAAAGTACGTGGGTTCTGAAATACGTGCGATCCTGTTATCAAAGATGCAGCTTGAAGAAGGGAAAAACGTCTGCGTTATTTCAGGTGAATCAATCGTTGTGGAATCTGCTATAATTGACGGCGAGGGTGAGATAATTGCCGTTGAATACAATGGTAACGACAGGCGCGCTCTTGAGGACAATGTGGAGCAGTTCGGACTTAATAACGTAACGATCGTTGATAAGGTTTCGGAGGAAAATTTTGCAGACCTTGCGATTCCCGATGTTACAATGCTTGTTGCTTCTGCCTCAATGGAGCAGGAGATGAAATACTTAATGACAATAAATCCCAGAATGGAATTTGTTATATATACCCTGGACTTATGCGTTGCGGCATCCATGCAGAAGCTGTGCGCTGATCTGGGGATGTCGGATCCTGAGATCATCCAGGTTTCGGTTTCCAAGGTCAACAGCAGGCACACCTATGAATCCCAGCCTGCACCCTGGATAATCACCTGTAAGGCAGGAGAGTAAATTTTAGTAAAGAAGGTAGAAAAATGGCAGAAAACAGATCAGGACATGTAAATAACCAGACCATGATGTCCTTATCAAAGGAGCTTTCAGAGGTTTATGAGAAGCTTCTGACAAATGCAATGAAGTCAGGTCAGATCGACCAGGAACTTTATATTGAGTATGACGTTAAAAGAGGACTGCGTGACTCAAACGGTGCCGGTGTACTGACAGGCCTTACCGAGATATCGGATGTTAAGGCCTTTTCCTTTGAAGGCGGCGAAAAACGTCCCATGGACGGTGCCCTCCACTATCAGGGCGTAGATGTTAAGGACCTGGTAAAAGGCGTGGGCAAGAGGCGTTTCGGTTTTGAGGAGACAACGTATCTTTTGCTCTTCGGTACACTTCCCACAGAGAAGGAATTTAAGAGTTTTGTACGTATCATTTCGGATCTTCAGGAGGTTTCAGGCCAGTTCCTCCGGGATGTTATCATGAAGGCCCCTTCGGAAAACATCATGAACGGCCTTATGAGATCGGTGTTATCTCTTTATTCCTATGATGAGGCTCCGGATGACATATCAGTTGAGAACGTTCTGTTCCAGTGTCTGCAGCTTATTGCGAAGCTGCCTCCTATGGCGGTTTATTCCTATCAGTCATATCAGCATATGCGTCTGGATAATGACTTTTTCATTCATGTCCCCGATAAGAAATTATCAACAGCAGAGAATATTTTGTATATGCTCCGTCCTGACGGAAAATACACAGAACTCGAGGCAAGGGTTTTAGATGCGGCGCTTATTATCCATGCGGATCACGGCGGCGGTAATAACTCGACCTTTACAAACCATGTTGTAACCTCAACGGGAACCGATACCTATTCGGCAATGGCGGCGTCAATCGCATCCCTTAAGGGCCCCAGGCACGGCGGTGCAAACCTTAAGGTCCTGCAGATGTTTGATGACATTAAGGCTAATGTTAAGAAATGGGATGATGAGGATGAGCTCAGAGAATATTTAACAAAGATACTTGACGGAGAGGCCTTTGACGGCAGTGGCCTTATCTACGGTATGGGACATGCGGTCTATACCCTTTCCGATCCTAGAGAGGTTATCCTTAAGGAACTTGCGGAAAAGCTTGCGGAGGAAAAGGGGCTTACTGATGAGTTTAAGCTTCTTGATACGGTTGAGAGGATCTCAAAGGAACTTATTACCTCAAAACGTACCACCTTTAAGCCTGTCTGCGCCAATGTGGACTTTTACTCGGGCTTTGTTTACACAATGCTTGATATTCCCAGGGAACTGTTCACACCTATATTTGCGATTTCGCGTATTTCAGGATGGTCGGCACATCGTCTTGAGGAACTTGTCAATAAGGGCAAGATCATACGTCCTGCATATAAGTACGTGGGACACTGGGTACCCTATGAGGAACTTCCCATCAGAAAGGGAAGACAGAACTAAATATCTAAATAGAACTTATAGTGATCAAATAATTTTACATATGAAAGCGGGGATAGCATCATGAAAAAGCGTGAAGACATTCACAAGATTCTGATAATCGGTTCAGGTCCTATCATAATAGGTCAGGCCTGCGAATTCGATTATTCAGGCACTCAGGCCTGCAAAGCCCTTAAAAAGCTGGGATACGAAATCGTACTGGTTAATTCCAATCCGGCAACTATTATGACAGATCCCACAACGGCGGACGTAACCTACATTGAACCCCTTAATGTTGAGAGGCTTGAGCAGATCATCGCCAAGGAGAGACCTGACGGACTCCTTCCGAACCTGGGAGGTCAGTCGGGACTTAACTTATGTTCTGAACTTAATAAGGCAGGAATACTTGATAAGTACGGTGTAAAGGTAATAGGCGTTCAGGTTGATGCCATAGAGAGAGGCGAGGACAGGATCGAATTTAAGAAGATGATGAACGAGCTGGGAATAGCAATGGCACGTTCCGAGGTTGCCTACTCTGTTGATGAGGCTGTGGCAATTGCCGATAAGCTGGGATATCCCGTAGTTCTTCGCCCTGCCTATACAATGGGCGGTACCGGCGGCGGACTTGTATATAACATAGACGAACTTAAGACCGTATGCGAGAGAGGACTTGCGGCATCCCTGGTGGGCCAGGTTCTTGTAGAGGAATCGGTGCTTGGCTGGGAGGAGCTTGAGCTTGAGGTTGTTCGTGATGCAACAGGTAAGATGATAACCGTATGCTTCATAGAGAACATCGATCCTCTTGGGGTTCACACAGGTGACTCCTTCTGTTCAGCTCCCATGCTCACAATCCCGGAGGATGTTCAGGCAGAACTTCAGAGACAGGCATATGCCATTGTCGACAAGATTGAAGTTATCGGCGGAACAAACGTACAGTTTGCAAGAAATACCCAGGATGGCAGGATCATAGTAATTGAGATCAATCCCCGTACCTCAAGATCTTCAGCCCTTGCATCCAAGGCAACAGGCTTCCCCATCGCTCTTGTTTCCGCAATGCTGGCAGCAGGCCTTGACCTTGCGGATATCCCCTGCGGAAAATACGGTACTCTTGATAAGTATGTTCCCGATGGAGATTATATCGTTATTAAGTATGCCCGCTGGGCCTTTGAGAAGTTTAAGGGCGCAGAGGATAAGCTGGGCACCCAGATGAGAGCCGTAGGAGAGGTCATGAGTATAGGCAAGACCTATAAGGAGGCCTTTCAGAAGGCTATCCGTTCCCTTGAGATCGGGCGTTACGGCCTTGGCGGTGCCAAGAACTTTGGGGAGCTTTCCCTTAAGGAACTTTTAAACATGCTCCATGTTCCAACTTCTGAGAGACAGTTCATCATGTATGAGGCTATCAGAAAGGGAGCAGACCTTGATGAACTTTATAAGCTTACTGCCATCAAGCCTTATTTCCTTCAGCAGATGAAGGAACTTGTGGATGAGGAAGAGGCTATTAAGAAGTACAAGGGTTCAGTGCCTCCTGTTGATGTATTAAAGCAGGCAAAACAGGACGGCTTTGCGGATAAGTATCTGTCACAGCTCCTTGAGGTTTCCGAGGAGGAGATTAGAAAGACAAGAATACAGGCAGGCATTGTTGAAGCCTGGGAAGGTGTTCATGTAAGCGGAACCCCCGATGCCGCATATTATTACTCTTCCTACAATATGGAGGATAAGTCGGTTGCCTCAGATAAGAAGAAGGTCTTGATCTTAGGCGGCGGTCCTAACAGGATCGGACAGGGTATTGAATTTGACTACTGCTGTGTACATGCTGCCATGGCTCTTAAGAAGCTGGGCTTTGAGACTATCATTGTTAACTGTAATCCGGAGACGGTTTCAACTGATTATGATACCTCCGATAAGCTTTATTTTGAGCCCCTTACATTAGAGGATGTCCTTTCAATCTATGAGAAGGAAAAGCCCGATGGAGTGATCGCCCAGTTCGGCGGCCAGACACCTTTAAACCTTGCTGCAGAGCTTAAGAAAAACGGTGTTAATATTTTGGGAACAACGCCTGAAACCATAGATATGGCAGAGGACCGTGACCTCTTCCGTGCAATGATGGATAAGCTTAATATTCCCATGCCCGAATCGGGTATGGCAGTTACCTTTGAGGATGCAAAAGAAATTGCAAACCGTATCGGATATCCCGTTATGGTTCGCCCTTCCTATGTCCTCGGCGGTCGCGGTATGGAGGTTGTTCATGATGAGGAACATCTTAAGTTCTACATGGCTGCGGCTGTGGGCGTAACACCCGACAGACCTATCCTTATCGACAGGTTCTTAAATAATGCACTTGAGTGTGAGGCCGATGCAATTTCAGACGGAGAGAACGTTTTCGTTCCTGCTGTAATGGAGCATATAGAGCTTGCCGGCATCCATTCCGGAGATTCAGCCTGCGTGCTTCCTTCAAAGAACATTTCCGATAAAAACGTTGCGATCATCAAGGATTACACCAGGAGGATTGCAAAAGAAATGGGTGTTCGGGGCCTTATGAACATGCAGTACGCCATTGAAAATGACACGGTGTTCGTGCTTGAAGCCAACCCCCGTGCGTCCCGTACCGTTCCCCTTGTATCAAAGGTGTGCAACATAGGCATGGTTCCCATTGCAACGGAAATCATTACGATGCCCCTTACCGGAAAATCATCCCCTGTGCCTGCACTTAAGGATCGCAAGTTTAACCATTGCGGTGTTAAGGAAGCGGTATTCCCCTTCAATATGTTCCAGGAGGTTGACCCCATCTTAGGACCTGAAATGAGATCAACAGGTGAGGTTCTGGGAATGTCAGCCGACTTCGGAGAGGCCTTCTTTAAAGCAGAAGAGGCAACACAGACCGTACTGCCCACGGAAGGCACTGTTCTCATCTCGGTTAATGACAGGGATAAGGCAGAGCTTGTTGAGGTAGCAAAGGGCTTTAATGAATGCGGCTTTAAGATATTAGCAACAGGCGGAACCTGTGACATGATCGTGAATGCAGGCATTCCCGCAACCAAGATATTCAAGCTTCAGCAGGGCAGACCAAATGTGCTTGATGCCATCACAAACAGAGAGGTTTCCATCGTTATCAACACACCTGATGATAAGAAGGGCTCTATGGATGATTCCTACATAAGAAAGGGAGTCATCAAGAACCGCATCCCTTACGTGACCACCATGGCTGCTGCCAAGGCTTCAGTTGCCGGCATCAAGGCCCGCCAGAAGGGGGCCGGAGAGGTCAAATCACTGCAGCAGTATCATGCGGAGATAGAGTAGAATAAGGTTTAATGAAGAATCACGGCTCAGTCCGCAGAAAAATTTATTTTGCGAACTTCGCCTCAGGTTTTGGATTGTAAGATTATTCATAGAAAGGACACGCACATGTTAGACATTAAATTTCTCCGGGAGAACCCGGACATTGTAAAACAGAACATTAAGAACAAGTTTCAGGATGACAAGCTTCCCCTTGTTGATGAGGTTATAGCCCTTGACGAGGAGAGACGCTCAATCCAGCAGGAGGCAGATGACCTTCGTGCTGCCAAGAACCAGCTGTCAAAGCAGATCGGTGCCCTTATGAAGGAGGGTAAAAAGGAGGAAGCTGAGGCTGTTAAGGCAGAGGTTGCCAAGGATGCTGCAAGACTTGCAGAACTTGAAGCCAAGGAGCCTGAGATCAACGAGAAGGTTACCAAGATCATGATGATAATCCCCAACATCATCGACCCCTCTGTTCCCATCGGTAAGGACGATTCAGAGAATGTTGAGGTTACAAAATACGGTGAGCCTGTGGTTCCCGATTTTGAGGTTCCCTACCATACGGAGATCATGGAGAGATTCGACGGCATTGATATAGATGCTGCAGGACGTGTTGCGGGCAACGGTTTCTATTACCTTATGGGAGATATTGCAAGACTTCATTCAGCAGTACTTGCATATGCCCGTGATTTTATGATCGACCGCGGCTTCACCTACTGCATTCCCCCTTTCATGATCCGCTCAAATGTTGTATCTGGGGTTATGAGCTTTGCGGAAATGGATGCAATGATGTATAAGATCGAGGGCGAGGATCTGTTCCTTATCGGCACCTCAGAACATTCAATGATCGGTAAGTTCATCGACCAGATCATACCCGAGGAGAACCTGCCCCAGACCCTTACCAGCTACTCACCCTGCTTCAGAAAGGAAAAGGGCGCCCATGGCATAGAGGAGAGAGGCGTATACAGGATCCACCAGTTTGAGAAGCAGGAGATGATCGTTGTGTGCAGACCCGAAGAATCACCTATGTGGTTTGACAAGCTCTGGCAGAACACCGTAGATCTGTTCCGTTCAATGGATATTCCCGTTCGTACCTTAGAGTGCTGCTCAGGCGATCTTGCTGACCTTAAGGTAAAATCATTCGATGTTGAGGCATGGTCACCCAGACAGAAGAAGTACTTCGAGGTTGGTTCATGCTCCAACTTAGGTGATGCCCAGGCACGCCGCCTCAAGATCCGCGTAAACGGCAAGGACGGCAAGAAGTATCTTGCGCATACACTTAACAATACTGTAGTTGCACCGCCCCGTATGCTTATTGCATTCCTTGAGAATAACCTCCAGGCTGACGGCTCCGTCAAGATCCCCGAGGTTCTGCGTCCCTACATGGGCGGCAAGGAAGTGCTGATACCAAAGCACTAGCAGGAGGTTTATGGAAAATCAGGAAAAGCGCTTGGCGGTCCTTATAGACGCCGAGAATATTGCAAAAAAATACATAAAGGTAATCCTAGATGAAATATCCAATTACGGCATTGCCACCTACAAGAGGGCATATGGTGACTGGACAGCTCCGGTTTTAAAGGGCTGGAAGGAAGAGGTCTTAAAAAATTCAATCACTCCCATGCAGACCTACAGCTATACCCAGGGAAAAAATTCCACTGACTCGGCCATGATAATAGATGCCATGGACATCTTATATTCAGGCAAGGTGGATGGCTTCTGCATTGTGTCATCTGACAGTGACTTTACAAGGCTTGCAACGAGACTCCGCGAAGCGGGAATGCTTGTTGTGGGAATGGGTGAGAAGAAGACCGTTGAGGCCTTCAGAACAGCCTGCACAATGTTTAAGTATCTTGAAGTCCTTGCTGCCGAGGATGAAAGTCAGTCTGACATAAGCCGGGAGGACATTGAGGAGACTATCCTTAAGATAATAATCGATAACGAGGCCAACGACAGGGAAACCTCTGTGGGAGAACTGGGCAACAAGATATCGAACCGTCATGCTGATTTTGACGTACGTAACTACGGCTATTCAAAGCTTTCGAAGTTCCTTGAGTCGATACCGGGCTTAAAGCTTGAGCAGCATGGCAATTCCCTTAACGTTATCCTGAAGGAAAGTGAGATAACAAGGGATCAGATAGAGACTATGGTGAAGGACATCGTGGGTAAGACCGAAGAGAAGACCATGAGCCTACCGGAGCTTAAGCAGAAGCTTGAGAAGAAGATTCCGTCCTTTAACATAATGGACTACAAGTACATCAGATTTTCCCAGTTCATTAAGGACATGGAGGGACTGATCGTGAAGAATAATACGGTCCGGATGGAAAATCAGGAGGATAAGGCTCAAAAAAGTCCCAAGACCCGTGGCAAACGTACGAGAAAAGTCTGAGGGCGTCAGGAATAATATAACCATCCGTTTCATATATGAGGAAATAATATGAATATAGCAATCTTAGGCTGTGGTTCCATTGCGGGAACCATGGCAACAACACTTCAGCCTCTTAAGGGCGTAACCTTATATGCGGTTGCATCAAGAGATGCAGAGAAGGCCCAGGTTTTCGCCAATAAGTACGGTTTCCGGTATGCATATGGCTCATATGTTGATATGCTGCTGGATCCGAATGTTGAACTTGTGTATATTGCAACACCCCATTCACACCACTATGAGCATATAAAGCTCTGCCTTAAGCACAATAAGCATGTGCTCTGCGAAAAGGCTTTTACTGCCAATGCCCGTCAGGCTGAGGAGGTTTTAAGGGAGGCCGAGGCAAAGGGGCTCCTTCTTACGGAGGCTATATGGACCAGATACATGCCCATGCGTAAGACGATCAATGATGTCATAAAAAGCGGCATTATCGGAAGACCAACATCCCTTTCGGCGAACCTGGGATATCCCCTGGAGCATATTGAGAGACTGACAAATCCCGAACTTTGTGGGGGAGCACTGCTGGATCTGGGAGTCTATGTGCTTAATTTTGCCTCCATGGTCTTCGGAGATGATATAGAGAGCATGGCGGCAACCAGCATTAAGTACCATACAGGTGTTGATGCCCAGGAAACCATCATGCTTACCTACAAGGACGGCAAGATGGCATCTCTTTATGTGACTTTCCTGGCCCAGACTGACAGACGAGGGATCATCAACGGCACCAACGGCTATATTGAAATAGAAAATATCAATAACTACGAGTCCATCAGAGTGTACAACTTAGAGAGAAGAGTTGTGGCCCAGTATGCGGCTCCAATGCAGGTTACAGGCTACGAATACGAGGTCCAGTCCGCAATGAAGGCCATTAATGAGGGGCAGATAGAATGTCCTGAAATGCCTCATTATGAAACACTCCTTATGATGCAGCTTATGGACAATATACGTGCTGCATGGAATATCAGATTCCCTTATGAGGTGGAAAAGCTTGAATCGGATCCTGACTCCGATGAAACGATAAGGGCAAGAAAGGCCGCAGCCCTAAAGAATAAGTCTGAAGAAGATGACGAGGGCGAGATTAAAGAAAAGACTGAAAAACCCACGGATGTTGTGCGCCTTATCAAGGAAACAGGCTCCCTAAAGCAGGAGGATGATGAGCAGAAAGAGGAAGCTCCTTCGGAAAAATCAGATGAGGATGAGAAGGATGAAAAGAAGTCTCAAAGGATCCCAGAGCTTGATTTTATGATAAATACCATAGATGAGAATGATGGAGATATTGAGACCGACGAGGTGGTCCATTTGAACATCGGGCAATAAAGGAATAAGGAAAAGCGGTTTATCTGAATGAATAAAAGAGATATTTTGGAATTACGCAGGAGACTTAAAAAGGATTCCTGCACCATAAGCCGGGTGGCAGGCTGTTATGTGGATATCAATAAGCATAAGGTTGTAACCTTAAACGAGAACTTTTTAAATCTTCCGGATGAGGAGTTTTATAAGTATCTCGAGCTTGCCAAAAAAACACTTTCCGGAACTGTGGGAAATAATATTTTAGAGCTTGATTTTGATGATGAGGAGCAGGCCGGAGGCAAACAGCAGTTTTTTATGGGATTAAGGTCTTCGGAGCTTAAAAACGAGGATCTGCTTGATCGGCTGTATGATCTTATAATCGAGAATTATGAGGCTACCTCAGGCTATCTTATTCTGGTATATCATGACAGCTACGACATCATGACAAGAACCACGGATAATTTAAAGCTGGATGAATCCGAAGAGGTTTATGAGTATCTCCTTGTATCCATATGCCCGGTTGAGTTATCAAAGGCGGGCTTATCCTATAGGCAGGAGGATAACCGGATCGGCGCAAGACTCAGGGATTATGTTGTGGGAGCTCCTTTGACGGGATTTTTATTCCCCGCTTTTTCCGAAGGCTCCGCCGACATACATAAGGTCGATTACTTCTTAAAGGATGCCAAGGACTCAAACCAGAGCTTCATTGAAGAGGTTATAGGGTGCGGTCCTAAAAGAACGGCAACGGAGAAAAGACGGGCCTTTGCAGCTGTTATTAAGCAGGCCTTCCCGGAGGATAAGGAAAGGGGCGAAGAGGCACTTCTCAATATTTCAGAGAGTATCATGGACAGGGTGGCAGAGGACTCCCTTTTAGGGGAGGACGCGCCCTCAGTTTGTTTAACTGCTCCGGTGATCGAAGAGATCCTTAAGGAAAACGATATACCAAAGGAGGAGGCTTCCGAAATAAAGGAAGTGCTCCTTGAAGAGTTTGCCGATGAATCTCCCGAGATAAATATGCTCATTGACGAAAAGGCCCTTACGAAGACCTTGAAAGAAAAGGAGAATCAGGCCCTTGTTAAGGAAGTGATCGATCTAAAGTCACAGCTTAAGGATGCCCTTCGGGATGAAGCAATAAGCGATAAGAGTGACTTTGATGTGGTCTTAAAGGTAAAGCCCCAGAAGGCAGAGCTTATTAAAACAGAGACCATTAACGGAGAGAGATATATTTTGATCCCCTTTGAGGAAGAGGAAATCTTAAAGGTCAATGGGGAAGAGAAGAGATTTTAGGGAATTTCTCTTAAAAATGGGGAAAATCAGTTGACAACTTTCAGGGTGTGGAATAAAATATCCTAGTGTGCCGATTCAAGGCGTCCGTGTCCGGATTTGATGAGGCATTGGAGGAATTTAGGTTCCTTACTCTTGAGTAATAGGAGGTGTAATCGTGGCTAATATTAAATCAGCAAAGAAGAGAATTCTTGTTATCGACAAAAAGACAGAGCGCAATAAAGCGATCAAGTCCAAGGTAAAGACATATGTGAAGAAGGTTTACGCTGCTATCGAGTCCGGTGATAAGGCTGCAGCTTCAGCAGCACTTACAGAGGCTACATCAGAGCTTGCTAAGGCTACTTCAAAGGGTGTTTACCATAAGAACACATCAGCTAGAAAGATTTCACGTCTTACAAAGGCTGTAAATAAAATGTAATTTATGGACTGATATATAAATAAAACCCTTCCCATACCGTCATGTGGGAAGGGTTTTGTTTTGCATATAGACAGAAAATCCTGTAAAATATTTTTACTGTTTAGATTATTGAGGAGATTACTTAAATGGATATGTCATCAATGCTGAAGATCAGCCAGAGCTGGAATCAGTTCAGAAACAACCACCCAAAGTTCCCGGCATTTCTAAATGCAGTTAAGAATGCGGGGATAAAAGAGGGAACTGTGATCGCAGTGTCCGTAACGGATCCTTCAGGTCAGGTTATGGAGACCAATATCAAGGTCAGCGCAAGCGACATAGAGCTTTTTAATTCACTTAAGGATATCAGATAATATGGATCAGAACCACATCAGAAATTTTTGCATAATCGCCCATATAGATCACGGAAAATCAACCCTTGCGGACAGGATCATTGAATCAACGGGACTTCTGACCAGCCGTGAGATGCAGGCCCAGGTCCTTGATAATATGGATCTTGAAAGGGAGAGAGGCATCACGATAAAATCCCAGGCCGTAAGGACCATTTACAAGGCAAAAAACGGGGAAGAGTATATCTTTAACCTGATAGATACTCCGGGCCATGTTGACTTTAACTATGAGGTTTCAAGATCCCTTGCAGCCTGCGACGGAGCTATCCTTGTGGTTGATGCGGCTCAGGGCATTGAGGCCCAGACACTGGCCAATGTATATCTGGCCCTTGACCATGACCTTGATGTTTTCCCTGTTGTAAATAAGATTGACCTCCCTTCAGCGGAGCCCCAGAGGGTAATCGATGAAATAGAGGATGTTATAGGACTTGAGGCCCAGGATGCTCCTCTTATTTCGGCCAAGAACGGCATTGGGATAGATGAGGTGCTTGAGCAGGTGGTCAATAAGGTGCCTGCGCCTGCGGGAGATCCAAAGGCTCCCTTTAAGGCCCTTATATTCGATTCGATCTATGATTCCTACAAGGGGGTTATAGTGTTCTTCAGGATTGTTGACGGAACCATTAAAAAGGGCACTAAAGTTAAAATGATGGCAACCGGTGCAACCGCCGAGGTCGTTGAAGTGGGCTATTTCGGGGCAGGCCAGTTTATACCCTGCGAGGAGTTGTCTGCGGGAATGGTGGGTTACCTTACGGCTTCCATTAAAAACGTCAGGGATACAATGGTGGGTGATACCATAACCGAGGAGGAGCGGCCCTGCAGTGAAGCGCTTCCGGGATATAAGAAGGTACAGTCCATGGTGTACTGCGGAATGTATCCTGCAGATGGTGCCAAATATCCGGATCTTCGGGATGCTCTTGAAAAGCTTCAGCTTAATGATGCTTCCTTAAATTATGAGCCTGAGACCTCGATCGCACTGGGCTTTGGCTTCAGATGCGGTTTCTTAGGTCTTCTTCATCTTGAGATCATCCAGGAGAGACTTGAGAGAGAATACAACCTGGATCTTGTTACAACGGCACCCAGTGTTATCTATAAGGTTTATAAAACAAACGGGGAGGTCATAGAACTGACCAATCCCACGAACCTTCCGGATCCTTCGGAGATAGAATACATGGAGGAGCCAATAGTATCGGCGGAGATAATGGTCACCAAGGATTTCCTGGGCTCCATTATGGAACTGTGCCAGGAGAGAAGAGGCAAATACCTGGGCATGGAGTACATTGAAGAATCAAGGGCTCTTTTAAAGTATGAGCTTCCTCTTAATGAGATAATCTATGACTTTTTCGATGCCCTAAAGTCCCGCTCCAGGGGATATGCGTCCTTCGACTATGATCTTAAGGGCTATGAAAGATCAGAGCTTGTTAAGCTTGATATACTCATAAACCGGGAGGAGGTTGATGCACTGTCCTTTATCGTACACGCTGATTCGGCCTATGAAAGAGGACGTAAGATGTGCGAGAAGCTTAAGGACGAGATTCCGAGGCATCTTTTCGAAATCCCCATTCAGGCAGCTGTGGGTTCCAAGATCATCGCAAGGGAAACAGTCAAGGCCATGCGAAAGGATGTGCTGGCCAAGTGCTACGGCGGCGATATAACCAGAAAGAAGAAGCTTCTTGAAAAACAGAAGGAAGGCAAGAAAAGAATGAGACAGGTGGGCAATGTTGAGATACCCCAGAAGGCCTTTATGAGTGTGTTAAAGCTTGACGAGGACTGATTTTACAAAGCGCATTAAGGGAGCGATATGATAATAAACGAACCCCTGGAACTGTATATACATATTCCGTTCTGCAAGAAAAAGTGCAATTACTGTGACTTTTTGTCCTATGCGGCGGATGATGAGGAAAGGAATGCCTACGTGGAAAAGCTTCTTGAACAGATAAGGAGCGTCGGAGCAGGCCTGATCCCGGGGTGTGATCCGGAAGATCCTGATTTTGAAGAGAGAATTAGTAAGTTCAGGGTATCAACGGTTTACATAGGGGGAGGAACGCCTACGGTACTCTCGGGCGAGCAGCTTAAGGCAATACTTTTAGAGGTACGCAGGTCCTTTGATGTACTGCCTGATGCGGAGATAACCCTGGAGGCCAATCCGGGGACGGTTGACTTAGGCAAGCTTAAAACCGTAAAAGAAGCCGGAGTGAACAGACTGAGTCTGGGTCTTCAGTCATCAGCGGATGATGAGCTTAAATGCCTTGGAAGAATACATACCTATGATGACTTCTTAAGAAGCTTTAAGGACGCAAGAGAAGCAGGCTTTGATAACATAAACGTTGATATCATGACCGCCCTTCCAAAACAAAACGAGTCCGTATTAAGGGACACGATAGAGCGCGTTTTAAGTCTTGCTCCTGAACATGTTTCCGCCTACAGCCTTATGATAGAGGAGGATACTCCTTTTTATGAACTGTATGGTGAAATTGAGGGGCCTGTTGTGGGGGAGGAAATGGAGCGTAAGCTTTATTATCTTGCCTGCGATATGCTGAAAGAAGCCGGATATGAGCATTATGAGATTTCCAATTTCGCAAAACCCGGATATGAATCAAGGCATAACTGCGGATACTGGAGGAGAAGTCATTATTTTGGTTTAGGTCTTGGAGCCGCATCTTTTTTTGATTCCTACAGGGTTACGAATACCGAGAGCATAAGCGTTTATCTTAAAAATCCCAATGCCTTTGAGAGCGTTACAAGGCTCTCCCATAATGATGAGATGGAAGAGTACATGTATTTGGGACTTCGGATGATGGAGGGGGTCGATATAAAGACCTTTAACGAATGCTATAATGCCGATTTCGATGCACTTTACAAAAAAAGGGTTGGAAGACTTATATCCGAGGGGCTTATTGATGAAAAAAACGGAAGGATAAGCCTGACAAAAAAAGGTATCGATTACGGTAATTACGTATTTTCACAGTTCTTATTGTGACATTTCTATAATCATGTGACAAATTGCACAAAAATAGGTTACTAAGGTTACATAATTTTCGTAATTATGTAACATATTTAATTGTATTTTAAATCAGATTTTCGTATAATATTATCGTCTATATGCTTTTGTGGCTCACGGATGAACCAAAGGAGTATTCATGCATAAGTTCAGCGAAAACCTTTTTCAAAATGCTATCGATCTTGCGGAGACAATCGTATTTGAATACGATGTCAACGAGGACGTCATAAGTTTCTCCGAGAATATAAAAAAATATATTCCAATGCCCCTGCGTGTATCTGCTTTCACCGGAAAGATGGACTACCTTGGTAAGATTTACGATGCGGATATTAAGAAGGCCATTGCCTTTTTCACCCTCCCCTACGAGGACGGAAAGGTAAGGATGGAGTATATCCGTTTTCTTGATTTTGCAGGAGAGTTCTGCTGGTATCAGCTTAAGGGCCGGAGCGAGAAAAAGGAAGGCGCAGAGGGCAGCATTGTTTACGGTACCCTTGCCTACATGGATGATGAAACAAAGCATAGGGAAGAGGAGCTTAATGTTTCAAGAGATTCCCTTACACATCTTCTGACCAAGGACGCTTTCGTAAAAAGCGTTGAGGAATATCTGACGGAAATCCCAAATGATGTTATTCCCAATATCATGGTTATAGATCTGGATGATTTTATGGACTTTAAGTCCATGTATTCGGACATTAACGGTGATGGCGTGCTGATCGAAATAGCACGCATACTTAAACGTGCCTTCAGAGGCTCGGATGTTATCGCAAGGACCGGGAATGATCAGTTTGCGGTGATGATGAAGGGTGTAAGAGCCAGCAATATACTTCTTGAGAGAGCTGCCTATATTAGACAGACGGTTAAAGAGGTCTGGAATGATTTTGACAATAACGGTGCTCTCACGGTCAGCATCGGTGTGGGAGCTATGCACGGCTCGGAAGCAACCTGTGATCGTATTTTTGCAAGAGCTCTGGCTGCGCTTAATGATGCCAAAAATTCCGGTAAGGACAATTACGTTTTATATACAAGCGAAAACGAGAGGCTGGATACCTCAATAAATCCAATTCTGTCATCAAGAGAGATGCAGATGATAAGGGGAATATTAGACCCCATGTGCACCTGGGCCTATGCGGTTGATGATAACTATCAGCTTCTGTATCGGAATGAGATACTGTCAGACCGTCTGGGCAACAGCAACGAGGGCATGTGCTACATACAGAATAAGGGTTACTCGGAGCCCTGCTCTGACTGTCCCATAGGACATATGAGTGATAAAACGTCCTCATACGATTGCAACGTTTATTCCACGTCGCTGCGTTCCTCGATTCCCATGCGTGCCAATCGCATCGTTATGAGGAATGGCAAGCCCGTTTATATCCTGGCTTCCGTTAAGGACAACATTGAGACTCAGATCAACACAATGCGCGAGGCAGAGGAGCGCATTCAGAACTCCCTGATTGAAATGCAGGATGTTATCTGGGATGTTAATATCACGAAAAATCTTGCAGTACGTATCAAGGAGCAGAATGTCAGAAGCTTCATAGATGTGAGAATTGAAAACTATGAGCATTTAAGAGAGTATTATCTTGAAAATGTTGTTTATGAAGAGGATAAGCTGGCTTTTCTTGAGTGTACTGATCCCAAATATTTAAAGCAGGCGCTTTTGGCCGGGCAAACGGCAATCTGTCGTGAGGTAAGACTTAAAACAATCTCGGATGAATATATATGGTATGGGATAAATGCCCTGATACAGAATCCGGAGGCTGAGAAACCATCTGAGGACGGTTCTTTAGAAAAGGAAGATCTCAGGGTAATGGTTGTATGCAGCAATGTGGACGACTACAAAAAGCACAGCCTTGAGGAGGTTGAGTCTCATATACGATATGAGATAATGCACGAAAAGAGCAGTATCCTAAGAGACATGTCCTTAAGCTACGAACGTTATGAGAATGTCAATGATATGATAGGCATTCTTGTTTATGAGTACACGGTGGCAAACGGAGAATATTACCTGTGCTCTAACTTTGAGGATGTGTTTGAGATTGACAAGCGGAATCTAACTGACGGCTGGTCACTGCTTGAGAGTCTTAAGTGCCATCCCGACGATGCTGATAACTTCGAAGCCTTTAAGGAGGCTGCAAAATCATCCGGTGTGGTTCAGAAGATCACGGTGCGACTTTATAATAAGTTCCAGGTTCCGGTGTGGTATACGATAATCCTGCAGGTATTAAGAGGCCTTAATAACCAGCCTGTAAGATTTTTAGGCACCCTTCAGAATGTTAATACCGAAATGCGTATTAAGGCTGAAATGGAATACAGGGCGGATTATGATTCCATGACAGGACTATACAATTCGGAAACCTTCTACCGTAAGACCAATGAGATCATCCACCTTAAGCCGGATCAGCAATTTGTTATTGTATCAGTTGATATTGACAGGTTCAGGCTCATAAATGACAGGTATGGAATAGATGCAGGAAACAGGGCCCTAAAGGCACTGGGTAAGACGATTCGTGAGGTCGCTCCTGTTGACTGCATTGCCAAGAGATATCAGTCGGATATATTCTCGGTGCTTTTAAGCTACGAGGCGGATCAGGATCTTATTGATTACATGACAAGGCTTTCAAATGCCATGAGAGATTCCAAGGTTCTTCCGGTGCCCATTACCCTTACCTATGGTATTTACAAGATAAGCGACAGGGATATTCCGGTGCGTCTTATGTGCGACAGGGCAAGAGCTGTCAAGAAGCAGGTTAAGAGCAATGCACTTACCAATTATGCGGTTTATGATGATGTTATAAGACTGAAGCTCAGAGAGCAGGCCGAGATTGAAGAGGAAATGGAAAATGCTCTTGCAAACGGCGAGTTTACAATGTATCTGCAGCCTCAGATAGATATTAAGAGCCAGAAGCTTATCGGCGCCGAAGCACTTGTCAGATGGAAGCACCCCATAAAGGGAGTAATGGTTCCGGCTCAGTTTCTGGGACTTTTTGAGAGCAACGGATTTATCACCAAGATGGATCTGTATATCTGGGAGGAAGCCTGCAAGTACTTAAAGGAGCTTAAGGACAGAGGAATATTTATTCCGGTTTCAGTTAATATTTCAAGGATACATATCGGAAAAACAGAACTTTCCCAGGTGCTGATGGGACTTGTTAAGAAGTATGGAATTGACCCGGAATATTTGGAACTTGAGATAACCGAAAATCTTTTCATCGATGATGTGGATGAACTCTTCGAGGAAATGGCGGAGCTTAAGAGCCATGGCTTCAAGATCCTCATGGATGATTTCGGATCAGGCTATTCCTCACTTAACATGCTGCGTAATGCTCCGGTTGATACCCTTAAGATTGACAGATTTTTCCTTGATGAGATCATGTCGACCGACAGGGGCAAGATAATCGTTGAGGCATCCGTGAGAATGGCAAAACAGCTGGGGCTGTCTGTTATTGCGGAAGGCGTCGAGACCAAGGAACAGCTTGATTTTCTTGCGGGAATCGATTGCGACGTTGCCCAGGGCTACTATTATTCAAGACCTATTGCAACCTCGGAGTTTGAAATTTTTATGAAGGATTATCTGTAGGGGAGATGTATGAAATTCATTAAAGCGAGCGATCTTAAGATCGGAATGAGGCTGGCAAAGCCCATATACAACAATAAGGGTGTCCTTTTGTACGACAGGAATTCAAAGCTTACCCAGCAGGGTATCGAATCGGTGTCTAACTTTAAGCTTATAGGCTTGTATGTGCTTGAACCTGCTGAACCCTTGCCTCCCATGTCTGAGGAGGATATGGAGTTTGAAAAGTTCCAGATGGTCTCCACCTTTACGGTTAAGGATGAGCTTCAGTCTATACTTACCAAGGGAAAAAGTCAGAAGATTTATACCCTTGCCGAGGATATTGTAAGGAGATACGGAAGACTGGATCATAAGATCAATTTTATCCAGAACTTAAGAAGTCCTGATGATTTTGTCTATAAGCATTCACTGAATGTTGCTATTCTTACGGCAATGATAATGAACAAGCTCAATGCAAGATTAGCCGACAAAACGGATGCTGTGGTTTCGGCCCTGGTTCATGATGTGGGAAAGCTTAAGCTTGATCAGAGCCTTATCTTCGGAACAGAACTTGATGACATACAGAGATCCCAGATAAGAGCCGGAGAGAGGGAGGGGTTAAGACTTATTGAGGATGCATTCCTGTCCTCCCCCAATGTGAAAAGAGCAGCTTCCCAGGCCAATAAAAAGATAGTGGCCTATGAGGATGGTAATGAGCCTGATGGAAACAAGATGATCGAGGCCGCGAGGGCGCTTACGATTGCCGAGATATTTGACAGTATGACGGCCATGACGGCAGATGGAGAACCCCAGTCTGAGGTTGCAGTTTTAAGAGTACTGAGAAATAATCCCCAGTATTTTGATCAGCAGGCGGCCGGTGCGCTTTATGACAGTATAAACTTCCTCAATGAAGGCTCCTGCGTGGAACTTTCAAACGGAGAAAAGGCGCTGGTAATATCACCTAACAAGGATGACATGCTGCGCCCCACGGTTTTATGCTTCTCCACCAACGCGGTTGTTGACCTGGCTCAGACAATGCTGTATTCTGATCTTGAAATTGTTGATATTATGAAGACTCTTGATAACAGACATGTTATGGGAGACGAGGCCAGGGAAATGTTCGGCAAGTGATCTTGCATCTGAATATTTTATTCGGTTATTTATTTTTATTTAATTATTTATTATTTATTTTATTTTTTATTTTAATTTTCTGTTTCATATCATTTTTAAAATCAGCAGCTAATTAAATATCAAAGTCAAGGCAGGGTAAGGCCCTGCCGGGCTTTTCATATCTTTTTTTCAAAAAGATCATTTATCCCATTCTCAAAAATAATATTAAAAAATAAAAATAATTTTTTTTAATTATTTTTATTTATTTTAATTATTTTTATTTATTTTTTTAATTTATTTATTTTTCAAAAGGAGGTTTTAAATGGTAACAAAGGTATTTTCAGGAGGCGTTCACGGAATAAAGGGCTATACGGTCACGGTTGAAGCGGATATTTCAGATGGAATGCCCATGTTTGAACTGGGAGGTAATTTGGGAAGTGAAGTGCGGGAGGCAAGAGAGAGGGTCAGATGCGCCCTTAAAAACTGCGGCTATGAGCTTCCCATAAAGCGGATAACCGTCAATTTTGCACCGGCGGACAGAAAAAAATTCGGAACGGTGTATGATGTGCCCCTTGCGGTTTCTGTTTTGAGAGCAATGGAGGAAATCCCAGAGGAAGCGATCAGATCAACATTTTTTGCCGGGGAGCTCATGCTCTCGGGAGAGATAAAGCCCGTAAAGGGCATACTGCCCATGGTAATAAATGCCAGGGATGAAGGACTTAAAAGATGCATTATCCCAAAAGAAAACGAGCAGGAGGGCGCGATCGTGGATGATGTGGAGATAATAGGTGTTAAAAGCCTCATTGAAGCTGTTGCGTTTTTGAAAGGAGAAAAACGTATTGAACCCGCAAGTTCTGCCTTCCTTAAAAATCATGAGGCTAAGGGCTATGAATGGGATATGCAGCGTATAAGCGGGCAGTTGTTTGCCCGGCGCGGACTGGAAATCGCGGCTTCGGGGTATCATAACATGCTGCTCATAGGTCCGCCGGGAGCCGGAAAAACCATGCTGGCAAAATGCCTTCCGTCGATAATGCCGCCGTTAACTCCCGATGAGAGCATCAGGATATCCTCAATCTACAGCGTGGGCGGAATGCTCGATCCCAATAAGGGGATTATAACGCAGCGCCCCTTTATATCTCCTCATCATACATCAACAGATATAAGCCTTATAGGAGGCGGTATTAGACCAAGACCGGGAGCCGTGAGCTTTTCAACAGGGGGAGTGCTGTTCATGGATGAATTTCCCGAGTTTTCAAGGCAGGCTCTGGAGGCCTTAAGGCAGCCCCTGGAGGATAAAAAGGTCAGGATCGTAAGGAATCTTGATACCATAGAGTATCCCGCAGATTTCATGCTGATAGCGGCAATGAACCCCTGCCCCTGCGGAGCGTATCCGGACATGAGCCGATGCACCTGTACAAAACCCGAGAGGATAAGGTACTTAAACAAGCTGTCCAAACCCCTGCTTGACAGGATAGACATATGCCTGGAGGTATCAAAGGTCAAAACAGGGGAGCTTTTATCAACTGCAAAATCAGAATCCTCCGAAGAAGTGAGAAAAAGAGTGCTTTCGGCACTGAAGATTCAAAAAGACAGATTCAGAAACACATCTATTTTATTTAATTCCCAAATGAGTAACAAAGAAATTGAAAAATTCTGCGCACTTGATGCCCATGAAAAGGATATCTTAGAACTGCTTATCAATAAATATTCCTTAAGTGCAAGGGGTTATTACCGGGTACTTAAGGTGGCAAGAACGATCGCGGATCTTAATGAGTGTGAAAACATCAAGGAGGAGCATCTTTATGAAGCAGTACGGCTTAAGTGCAATTCGGATATTTTGAAGGAGGCTTAAATGGAAAATTTATTTTATGAGCTTTTTGCCGCATCAATACAGGATGGATACATAGGAAATCTCATAGATATTGTAAATGCGGCTGGAGGAGAGAAAAGGCTGTATGATATGACAGAGGCAGATCTTGAGGATAAGCTTATGCTGACCCCGAAAATGGCAGAGCATATTATTAATAGAAGAAACTGTTTTGACTATGATAAAACAATAAAAATAATGGCTGATAACAGCATTGATTTTGTGCGGTATTCGGATAAAAAATATCCGGCCAGATTAAGAAGGATCCAGTCACGTCCCTATGGCTTGTTCATTAAGGGATCCCTTCCGGGGGATGAGGTTCCGTCTGTTGCAATAGTGGGAGCGAGAAACTGCTCCCAGTATGGGAGACTTATGGCGGAATATTTCGGGGACCGCCTTGCAAGGCACAAAGTAAACGTGATCAGCGGTATGGCCTATGGAATTGACGGCATATCCCAAATGGCAGCAATCGATGCGGGAGGAAGCTCTTATGGAATCTTAGGCTGCGGGGTGGATATTGTTTATCCTGCAAGCAACAGACGGCTTTATGAAAGACTTGTAAAAAACGGAGGGGTGATATCGGAGTATCTGCCGGGTACAGGTGCCCTGGCACGTAATTTTCCACCCAGGAACCGCATAATAAGCGGACTGTGTGACGTGCTTCTGGTTGTGGAGGCAAGGGCGAAAAGCGGAACGCTCATAACTGTTGATCTTGCAATAGAGCAGAATAAGGAGGTTATGGTGGTACCCGGGAGAATAACGGATCCGTTGTCTGTGGGGTGCCTTAATCTCATGAAGGCAGGAGCTTCTCCCGCACTTTGCATTGAGGATGTACTTGAGGAGCTGAATAATCCGCCCGAGAAGGTATCCGCAAAGGCGGATGATTTTTCAGAAGGAGAGCTTAAGGCGGAAGAACTTGAAGAAATAAAAAGGAAAAAGGAAATAATAAAAAATGCCTTTAAAAATAAACCGGAAAAAACAAAAAAGGAAGGAATTCCATTATCGGAAGAGGAAGAGAGGGTTTATAGGGCTATGGACTACTATCCGAAGAACATAGAGGCGATAGCCCGGGAATCCTCTCTGCCTGTTACAAGGGTTCTTGCGGCGGCCACTTCCCTTGAATTAAAGGGGCTTATAAATGCCTTAAGCCAGAGCACTTTTTTAAAAAATTCTTGAAAGGGTGAAAAATATATTGTATATTTCCAAAGTGCAGGCATCTGCATAAGGAGGAAAGTGCATTGGCAAAATATCTAGTAATCGTCGAATCACCTGCCAAGGTCAAGACGATCAAAAAGTTTTTGGGATCCAATTATCAGGTTATGGCCTCAAACGGACATGTGAGGGATTTGCCGAAAAGCCAGATAGGTGTTGACCCGGAAAATGATTTTGAACCTAAATATATAACAATAAGGGGCAAGGGAGATCTGCTTGCGTCATTAAGAAAAGAAGCAAAGAAGGCCGACAAGGTCTATCTCGCAACTGACCCGGACCGTGAGGGAGAGGCTATTTCCTGGCATTTGTGTGCGGCGCTTAATCTTGATAAAAAGAGGACCAGCCGCATAACCTTTAATGAGATAACAAAAAATGCCATTAAGGAGTCCCTAAAGCATCCCAGGGATATTGACATGGACCTTGTGGATGCCCAGCAGGCGCGCCGGGTTCTTGACAGAGTGGTGGGCTATGATATTTCACCGGTTTTATGGGCCAAGATAAAGAGAGGACTTTCCGCAGGCAGGGTTCAGTCGGTGGCACTCAGGATGATATGCGACAGAGAGGATGAGATTGCCGCTTTCATTCCGGAGGAATACTGGACAATTGATGCATCTCTTTTGGGGGAAGGGGAAAAGAAACCCATAGTTGCCCATTTTGCAGGGGATGAAAACGGCAAGATCACCATTCATTCTGAAGAGGAAATGAACAAAATAAAGGCTGAACTTGAAAAGGCGGCCTTTGAAATAAAGGAAGTTAAAAAGAGCGAGCGCACGAGAAAGGCTCCCCTTCCCTTTACAACCTCAACACTTCAGCAGGATGCAGGCAGAATATTAAACTTTACGACCCAGAAGACAATGCGAATTGCCCAGCAGCTTTACGAGGGAGTTGAAATAAAGGGCAGCGGCACGGTGGGTATCATAACCTATCTGCGTACGGATTCAACGCGAATAGCCGACGAGGCAGTAAAAGCCGCCTACGAATACATCAAAGAGGAATACGGAGAGCCCTATGCCGCCGATATGACTCAGGCTGAGGATAAAAAGGGCAATAAAAAGATACAGGATGCCCATGAGGCCATAAGACCAACGGATATTTCCAGAACTCCCGCCAGCCTTAAGGATTCCTTATCAAGAGATCAGCTAAGACTTTATACGCTCATATGGAACAGGTTTGTTGCCTGCAGGATGAATCCCGCAAGATATGCCGCAACTTCGGTGAAGATCGGCGCCGGAAAATACGTATTCCAGGTTTCGACCTCAAAGTGCATCTTTGACGGACATACAACGGTATATACGGATCCTGATGAGAAAAAGAGCGAGAATGTTGTTTTGTCGGATCTATCAGAAGGCATGAAGCTTGAAAATAAGGGGATCGAAGGTAAACAGCATTTTACCCAGAGCGCTCCCCACTATACGGAGAGTTCTCTGGTAAAGGCCATGGAGGAACAGGGCATCGGACGTCCCAGTACCTATGCTCCCACCATAACCACCATACAGGCCAGAAGATACATCATCAAGGAAGATAAGAATCTGTATGTGACAGACCTGGGCGAAGCTGTTAACAATATGATGAAGGAAGCCTTTCCGAGTATTGTTGATCTTAAATTTACGGCCAATCTGGAAATGCTCCTTGATAATGTTGAAGAGGGTACGATCGAGTGGAAGACCATAATAAGGAACTTTTATCCCGATCTTGAAGAGGCTGTTAAGAAAGCCAATGAGGAACTGTCGAAGGTTGAGATAAAGGATGAGGTTTCGGATGAGGTCTGCGATGTATGCGGGCGCATGATGGTCATAAAGTACGGGCCCCATGGGAAGTTTCTGGCATGCCCGGGATTCCCGGAATGCAGAAACACGAAGGCGTATCTTGAAAAGATCGGTGTTGCCTGCCCTGAATGCGGTAAGGAAATTGTCGTAAGACGTACGAAAAAGGGCCGCCGCTTCTATGGATGCGAGGCGGGAACGGGCTGCAGCTTCATGTCATGGCAGAAACCGGTTGAAACAAAATGTGAAAAATGCGGATATGTTATGGCCAAAAAGGGCGATAAGCTCCAATGCCTTAATCCGGAATGCGGACACCTTCAGGAAGATAAAGGAAAAGCATGAGTTCTGTTGCATTACTTGACAACATAAGAAGATTAAATGACGTTCTCCATAAGAAAAACAACGGCAAGGTGGTCTTTAATGATATCTGTGCGGGAATCGGTGTATCCCTATCCGCAAACGCCCTGGTGTTCAGTAAAAAAGGTAAGCTTTTGGGCATCGGAGGCTCCAGGGAGGTGCCGCTTCTATCCGAGCTATCTCATCTAAAAGTGGGTGATTTTGCCGACAGGAAGCTAAGCGACAGGCTTAAGGGAATTTTAAGCACCAAGGAAAATGTGTATCTCGAAGCCATCGGTTTTACCAAAGAGGAAAGTCATGACTTCCAGGCCATGATCACTCCCATAGATGTTTCCGGGGAACGGTTTGGGACGCTGTTCATATACAGGGAATCTCCGCTGAAGGCAGAACCTTTGGGCGCAGTTACGGATCCCTTTGATATTGACGATATAATATTATGCGAGTACGGGGCCACTGTTGTGGGACTTGAGATGCTAAGGTCCGTGTCCTTTGAATCCCTTGAAGAGGAGAGAAGGGCCAATAACGTCAAAAACGCTCTTGGGGCATTATCCTCTGCGGAAATAGAAGCCTTATCAAGCGTTTTCGAAGAACTGTCGGGATGTGAAGGCGTACTTGTTGCCAGCAGGGTTGCGGATAAAATGGGCATAACAAGGTCTGTCATTGTAAATGCCCTAAGAAAGCTTGAGAGCGCTGAGGTAATCGAGTCAAAATCAGCCGGGATGAAGGGAACCTATATAAAGGTTCTTAATCCCCTTATATTCGAAGAACTTGAAGAAATAAAGGGACAGCAGTAAAAGAATGTGATATAATTTCATCACCGAATCATATATGAGCACCCTGTAACGGATTTACGGGGGTTTAAAAAACGGATTTTGCCAGGGGCAGGATCCGTTTTTGCTTATAAAACATAAAAATAGAATAGCGCATGGTTTTTTATTCCATATCTTGCGCTTATATATATTTTAATATACAATATAAAGGGTTTGTCTGTGGACGGGTTCACGGACAGAAGGGAGGCATTATGATAACATCAGGGGCTTTTGATTATATTAACGTGCTTAATGTGGCAGCTGACGGCGCCTGGGCACGCAATACCGCAATCTCAAATAATATTGCCAATATTGACACGCCTAATTATAAGAGAGAGGACGTGTCCTTCCAAAGTGAGCTTCAGCAGGCTTTGAGAAATAATAAATACAAGACCCTTGACCAGAAGGTTCACGATGCCAACGGAAGGCTGTCCCATGTTACACCGAGAACCTATAAGGATTCCACCCAGTATTCCTACAGGCTTGACGGCAATAATGTGGATATCGATACCGAAAACGTTGAGATGGCATCAAACCAGCTCCTTTATAACGGAATCGTACAGGGGCTTAACAATGAATTTTCCAACTATAAAACAGTGATAAAGTAAACGCAGGACATCATGGAGGGCACATATGAGCGTATTTAAATCTTTTGGAGTCAATGCATCAGGTCTTACGGCTGAGAGATATCGTATGGATATCATTTCCCAGAACGTTGCCAATGCCAATACAACACGTACAGAGGAGGGTACTCCCTACAGAAGGAAGATAGTGACCTTTGAAGAGAGAAGTACTGATGCTACCAGCTTCGGCACCATATTCAGGCGCGCAAGGGGCATGGATACGGGAAACGGTGTTAAGGCAACAGGAGTATACGAGGATTATTCAACGGATCTTACGATGGTTTATGATCCCTCTCATCCAGATGCTGATGAAAACGGCTATGTTTATTATCCCAATGTCAATATCGTTACCGAGATGACCAACATGATAGACGCAAGCCGGGCATATGAGGCTAATGCAACAGCTTTTGAGGCTTCAAAGAGCATTGCGGAGAGAGGCCTTAATATAGGACAGTCGTAAATAAACGGAATGATTTTGACTGATATACAGCAGAATGGGGTTTTAAAATGGATATTTCTTCAATTCTCAATATAGGTTCTGAGGCGATAGCCCAGGCAGCGAGCACTGCATCAACCAAGACACAGAGCACCGATGAGAGCTTTACCTCTTTATTTAACTCAATGCTGAGCAACGTTAATGAGACCAATTCACTCCTTAACGATCAGGAGGAGGAAGAGATCAAGTTTGCTCTGGGCATATCGGATAACACTCATGATCTTGCGATTGCAGCAGCCAAGGCATCAACGGCGCTGTCATATACGACGGCACTGAGAGATAAGTTCATTGATGCCTACAAGGAGCTTATGCAGATAAGTGTTTGATTTTTACTTAAGTAATTTGATCGGAGTTTCAGGAAATGCTTGATCGTTTGAAAGAACTGCTCCAGAAGGTCATTGACTGGTGGAACAAGTTCACGGCAAAACAGAAGACAATCATAATCGGTGTATCGGCAGGTGTTATTTTGGCACTTGCCATTTTGGCTACTATACTGACAAGACCGAAATACTCCACACTGATAACCTGTGAGTCAACCAAGGAAGCCTCTGAGATAATCGATCTCCTTGAAGGGGACTCGATTCCCTATGAGGTAACGGATGACGGACTGATAATCTCAGTTGAGGATGAATATCTCTCAACGGCGACACTGCTTTTAGGAGCCAATGACTATCCTGCGGACTCCTATAGCCTCGAATCCGCATTGTCAGGTGGCTTTTCGACTACAGAATCAGATAAGCAGAAGACCTACAAGCTCTACCAGGAGTCCCATCTTCAGGATATCATGGAGGCTACGGAGGCTGTACGGTCGGCATATGTGACCTTATCGATTCCGGATAATGACGGGACTCTTCTTGCCGAGGAGGAGGAAGCTTACGCAAGCGTAATGCTTGATCTTAAAGAGGAACTTCAGCCGGGAGTTGCGGAGAATTTTGCAAGAAACATCGCAACGGCCCTGGGCAATAAAACAACAGATAATATAACCATCATAGACACGGCAGGCAATCTGCTTTTCTCAGGGGCAGAGGCTGCGGAAAGCTCCTCAACATCGGTAAATGCTTCCAACCAGATCGCTCTTAAGTCAGAGGCCGAGAAGGCAGTCAAGCAGGAGGTTATCCAGGTACTTCTGGGTTCAAACCTTTACGAGGATGTTAAGGTTTCACCTAATCTTATAATGGATTTCTCGTCTCTTAACGAGACTGAACATACCTATACCCAGGCCGACGAAAACGGAACCAATGTGCTGTCCCATGAGGACACCTACGAGGCAGAAGGCACAGGGGGAGCAGGAGGCGTTCCGGGAACCGATACCAATCAGGAAGAGACAACCTATGTCATGGAGAACGGAGAGGCTTCCGAGTATTCAGTGGCAGAGGAGTCAAGGGATTATCTCCCCAGCGAGAAGATAACGGATAAGGTTACTCCCCCGGGAGCGATTGATTATGCTTCATCTTCGATCGGTATAACTGCGTCCCATTTTGTAGTGTACAAGGAAGAAGAGGTTGAGGCCCAGGGACTCCTTGACGGTATAACCTTTGATGAATTCATTCTTCAGAATTCAGATATGGTCAAGAAGGATGTTGATGAGGAAATGCTCCAGCTTGTTGCAAACGCAACGGGTATTCCCACAACCAACATTTCCATAGTGGCCTATGATGTTCCTATTTTCCAGGAGAAGGAAGGTTTCTCACTTTCTGCTTCCAATATAGCCCAGATACTCCTTATCGTGCTCGTTCTTGCACTTTTGGGAGTTGTTGTATTCACTACACTCCGGAAGGAAAAGGCAGAGGAACCCATGGAAGAGGAACTTTCCGTGGAGGATATGCTTGTTTCAACCCAGGAGGCCCAGTCAACGGTTGAGGATATCAACACTGAGCAGAAGTCTGAGGTCTGGAAAATGGTTGAGAAGTTTGTTGATGAAAGTCCCGAATCCGCTGCTGCTCTTTTGCGCAACTGGATTAACGAGGATTGGGGGTAAAATATGCCTAAAAAAGAAGCGGAGACGGAGGTTGGCGGTCTTCAGAAGGCGGCAATTCTGCTGATAGCCTTAGGACCGGAAAAATCAGCCACAATATTCAAACATTTAAAGGAAGAGGAAATAGAGGATCTGACTCTCGAGATTGCCAATACCAGGAGCATCACTCCCCAGGTTAAGGAAGGAATCGTGGGAGAGTTCTATCAGCTGTGCCTTGCCCAGCAGTATATTGCAGAGGGCGGTATAGGATATGCCAAGGAACTCCTTGAAAAAGCCCTCGGTAACGAGAAGGCGCTGGATGTTATCGGAAAGCTTACCGCATCGCTGCAGGTTAAGCCCTTTGAGTTTATCAGAAAAACTGAGGCATCCCAGATCCTTAACTTTATTCAGGACGAGCATCCACAGACCATCGCCCTTATTTTGTCATACTTAAATCCCAATCAGGCCGCCCTTATCATTTCGGCGCTGCCCCCTGATCGTCAGTCGGATGTCGCAAAGCGTATTGCCCTTATGGACAGAACCTCCCCTGATGTCATCAAAGAGGTTGAGAAGGTGCTTGAATCCAAACTGTCATCACTTGTTAATCAGGATTACACCATCATCGGCGGCGTAGATGCCGTTGTTGATATCTTAAATACCGTAGACCGTTCCACAGAGAAACATATCATGGAGACTCTGGAAATCGACGAGCCCGAGCTTGCTGACGAGATCCGCAAGAAGATGTTCGTATTCGAGGATATTTTGCTTCTTGATAACAGGGCTATTCAGAGAGTGCTTCGTGATGTTGACAACAGCGACCTTGCAATCGCTCTTAAGGGCTCTAACGAAGAGGTTCAGAATGTTATCTTTGATAACCTGTCGAAACGTCTTGCGGTTATGATAAAAGAGGATATGGACTTCATGGGTCCTGTTCGTATGAAGGATGTTGAAGAGGCTCAGCAGAAGATCGTTAATGTTATCAGACGTCTTGAGGAATCTTCTGAGATTGTTATTTCCCGTGGCGGAGGAGACGAGATAGTTGTCTGATGCACTGTTAAAGGCCAACAGCATAGTGGTTAAGAGCGAGGGAAAGCGCGTCATAGACTCAAATGCCATGGTATCGGAACGCCTTCAGCTCCTGGCTGAGATTTTAAAGAGGCAGGAAGAGCCTGCGGCGGATGATTTTACCGAAGGTTTTGTTGAAGGACTTGATGCCGATCAGGTGGCTGCCCTTTTATCTGACGGTGATGGCGAATATGACGGAGAGTTTCAGCAGGGACTTGATACAGGCGAGTATTATGAGGACGGAAACGCCGGAGCCATGAATGCGGCCACTCCAGCCGATGCGCAGAAAATGCTTGATGAGGCGGGAGAGGAAGCGGAACGCATTATAGCTGAGGCCCGGGCCCAGGCAGAGGATATCCTTGCGGGAGCAACTGAAGAATCCGGGCAGATAAGGCAGAATGCCGAAGAACAGGGTTATCAGGCGGGTTTCGATAGGGGACATGCAGAAGGCCTTGAGAGCGTAAGGAGTATGGAGGATGACCTTGCGGCAAAATCACAGGCCTTAGATGATGAGTATGAGAAAAGGGTAGAGGAGCTTGAACCTCAGTTTATTGAAGCCCTGACTGATATATATGCATATATTTTCAATGTGGACATGGCAGATAAAACAAAGACGGTGCTCCATCTTTTGAGAAATGCCATAAGAAATATAGAAGGCACCAAGAATTATTTTGTCCATGTGTCTAAGGATGACTTCGAGGCGGTAAATGCCGCCAAGGATGACCTGGTAGCCGGCCTTGGCTCCCAGGTTGTTATTGAGATCATAGAGGATATAACTCTGAAGGCATCAGAATGCTTTATTGAAGCGGACAGCGGAATCTTTGACTGCAGTCTGGGTACGGAGCTTGAACTCCTTAAAAAAGAGCTGATGCTTTTGTCATACAGAAGAGAGAGTTGATATGCCCAAGGCTATTGATTTTTCCAAATATAAAAAAGCCTGTGAGAAGCCGTATTTTAAAAGGCTGGGTAAGGTCGTTAATATTGTGGGTCTTACAATAGAATCTAACGGCCCGGAGGCGAAGCTTGACGATCTGTGCCGCATTATAGTCGATGCGGAGGCGGAAAAGTATGTGCTCGCCGATGTGATAGGCTTCAAGGACGGTAAGACACTCCTTATGCCCTACGAAAATACTGAAGGTGTGGGAAGCGGATGCCTTGTGGAAAATTTAGGTTATCCCTTATCGATCCCTGTCGGAGATGATATGCTGGGCAGATGCCTTGACGGAATGGGCAGGCCTGTTGACGGAAGCGAACTTGTTCTTCCTGAATCATACCCTGTTGAGGCGGCACCCCCGGATCCCTTAAAGAGGGTCATCATCAATGAGGTGCTCCCCTTGGGAGTTAAGGCAGTTGACGGTACCATGACAATAGGCAAGGGGCAGCGTATCGGGATATTTGCCGGATCAGGCGTCGGTAAAAGTACACTTCTTGGCATGTTTGCCAGAAACACCAAGGCTGATATAAATGTCATAGCTCTTATCGGAGAGCGGGGACGAGAGGTCCGTGAATTTATCGAAAGGGACCTTGGCGAGGAGGGTATGGCCCGTTCGGATGTTGTGGTGGCAACATCGGATAAGCCAGCACTT